>JACCDH010032113.1_pt1 | contig 69059 bp, 68 predicted proteins | sample 7442481 | NCBI WGS metagenome assembly JACCDH01 (sample SAMN15323433, study PRJNA562643) | freshwater metagenome | isolation source: river surface water | place: USA:Blue River Watershed | collected 2017-08-15 | reverse complement strand
TCGCCATTCAGGCAGGACACCCGGGCCAGCTTGTCGACAAACCGTTTGCCGAGCTCGCTGTCATGCACGACGGCACGCAGCTCCTGATCCAGAAACAGATAGGGCTGGCTCCAGTCGATCCGCGCATGGGCAGCCGGAAAATAGAACTGCATGAAGTCGGGGAAGTAGCGCTCGATCGCTTCTTTCCACGGACTGTCGTAGTCATCCGCCACTCAACGCTCCACCGGTTGTAGACAAGCGGAGGATGAATCAATCACTGGCAATGTCGATATCAACACGGAGCATAGCCACAATAACAAGTTAAATTGCAGCCAAATCACCGCAAGATGTCGTATTCAATCCAATCGATCTGCAAAGCTATTCGATGACAGAACACGCCACGGCATCCGCTGCAGAGCTTCGCTAGCGGCGCCGTCAACATCGGACCGGGGCCTCTAGGGTGTTCTAGTCGCATCTATAATTCGGCCATACCCCTAAACAGAGGCCATCCGTGCACCCTGACGATCTGCGAGCAATTGCCGAGAGCTTCGAGCTGTCCGCGCTTCCTGCCGGTTTTCACGACAATCCCTTCCCTGTCTATCGCGCGCTGCGCGAACATGCGCCTGTCAAACGCATGGCCGATGGCAGCTACTTCCTCACCCGTTATGACGATCTGATTGCGGTCTACAAGGACACGCGCACCTTCAGCTCGGACAAGAAGCTGGAGTTCAAACCGAAGTATGGCGATTCGCTGCTGTATGAGCATCACACGACAAGCCTGGTGTTTTCTGATCCGCCGCTGCATACGCGGGTCAGAAAACTCATCGCCGGTGCGCTGACACCGCGCGCGATCGCCAGCATGGAGGAAAGCCTGATCCGGCTGGTCGATTCACTGCTCGATCGCATGGAAGCAAAGCACCGGGCCGGGGATGAGGTCGACCTGATCGAAGATTTTGCGGCTGCCATACCGATCGAAGTGATCGGTAACCTGCTCGGCGTGCCCACTGATGAACGTGGTCCTTTGCGCGACTGGTCGCTGGCGATCTTGGGGGCTCTCGAGCCGGTTCTGAGCACAGAAGTCTTTGACAATGGCAACCGTGCGGTGGCGGAATTCATCGACTATCTGAATGGCCTGATCGCGCGCCGCCGGGAGGTCCCCGGCAATCCTGACACCGATGTGCTGACGCGCCTGATTCTGGGCGAGGCAGATGGTGAAAAGCTGTCCGGCAAAGAGCTGCTGCACAACTGCATCTTCTTGCTGAATGCGGGCCATGAGACGACCACCAACCTGATCGGCAATGGTCTGGTCAGCCTGTGCGAATATCCTGAACAGCGTGCGCGGCTTCTGGAATCGCCCGAACTGATCAAGACGGCCGTGGAAGAAATGCTGCGCTTCGAAAGCTCGAATCAATTGGGCAATCGCATCACCACGCAGCCCGTCGAGATTGGCGGCGTGACGATGCCGGCGCAAACCCGCCTGACGCTGTGCATAGGCGCGGCCAATCGCGACCCGTCGCAATTCGAGTCGCCAGAGACGTTCGATATCAGTCGCCATCCGAACCGGCATCTTGCCTTTGCCAGCGGCGCGCATGCATGCGCAGGCATGAGCCTCGCAAGGCTTGAGGGCCAGATCGCGATTGGCCAGCTGGTGAAACGCTTCCCGGACTACGCGCTCGCAGGCACACCACAGCGCGGCGGGCGGGTACGATTTCGCGGATTTCTGCAGGTACCGGCCACGCTGGGTTAGGACGCTCAGGTCCTCATCTTGCCATTCACGCTCCACTCGCCGGCACGCAGCAGACAAACTTCGGCGAACGTCTCGGCGTGGGTTTCGGGACGTTGAGGCTTGCGGAACACTTCATGCAGTGCGGAGCGCAAGAACTCCGCGTCTTCGTCATCCTGCACAAACCAGCGCAGCGTCGGCGGTATCGCCATCAGCATCACCAGATCATTATCAAAGACTTCCATGAAAGCGATCTCGGACATGCCGCCATCGCGGGACAGCGCGGCGTTGCGGATATAGTCTGCCCCCTCGGAGCATTCCTGCGTGCTCAGCGCATGTGCGGCAGCGGGAAAGGGGTTGTACAGGATTGCGGCCAGCAGGACAGGCAAGGACCTCAGGCAGCACAGCAGCTTTGCTCGGATCATCTGAACCTCCTCTTCCAGCGATAACTGCTGTAATTTTAGGCAATGAGCGCGAAAAAAGGCACGCTGCGATGCGTCATCTGATGCTTACTGAAACGTGGCCGTGAGGCAGGTGAAATGCGGTGCGCCGCAGCAGGCAACTCGGATGAGCATCGCACTGATCGCTCAGTTCAGGCCACCTTGTCCGCATCTCCGTCGCTCTCATCCGCCGATGGCAGGTAGTCAAGCTCCAGCTCGGCCTTGTCCACCAGATGCTGGGGCAATTCCTTCTGTACCGCGACGCCAAGCCGCTCAAAATCCCGGGCGCGCTTGATCAGATTGCCGCGCCCGCTGTAAAGCTGGGAGAACGCTGTCGTGAAACTCGCTTTTGCAGAATCGAGCTTCCTGCCTAATTCTTCCATTGAGCCGATAAAACCAAGCAGTTTCTGGTACAGCTGCGAGGCGCTCTCGGCAAGCTCGGCGCTGTGGGCGTTCTGGTTCTCCAGACGCCACAGCTGACGCACGATGTTCAGGCTGGTGAGCAAAGTCGTCGGTGTAGCAACCAGCACATTGCGCTCAAGCGCCTGCTGGAACAGCGTTTCGTCGGCACGCAGCGCCTCGACGAACGCAGATTCGATGGGAATGAACATGAAAACCATCTCCGGCGAATTCAGCGCTCCCAGCTCGAAGTAACGACGGTCAGCGAGCTCGGCAATGCGATCCGCGATGGCCTGCACATGCTCGCGGATCGCCTTCTGTCGTTCCAGATCGTCCTCGGCATTCACATAGCGCGTGTAAGCATTGAGAGAGACCTTGGCATCGATGATCAGATGTTTCTGCTGCGGCAGGTAGACGATCACATCCGGACGCTGCCGGCCCGACTCGGTAGTGAAACTGACCTCGCGGCGGTAGTCGCTGCCATCCTGCAGGCCGGAGCGCGCGAGCACATTTTCCAGCACCAGCTCGCCCCAGTTCCCCTGCATCTTCGCCTGCCCTTTGAGCGCCGTGGCCAGCCCGTGCGCTTCTTCGGTCATCTGACGGTTCAGTTCCTTGAGTTGCGCCAGCTCGGTCTTGAGCGCCGCCTGCTGCTGCGCATCCTGATAATGCATTTCCTCGACGCGAAGCTTGAATTCATTCAGACGCTCCCGGAAAGGATGAAGCAGCTGCCCCAGACCTTCGAGATTCTGCTCAGTGAAGCGTTTGGTTTTATCTTCGAGGATGTTCGTGGCGAGATTCTGAAATTCTTCTGTCAGCGATTTACGGCTGGTCTCGCTCATTTCACGCAGGAGTGCGAGTTTTTCCTCGGCTTGCTTGCGCTCTTCCTCCAGCCGCGTGCTGGCCGTCGCCAGCTCGCGCCCCAGAGTGGACAATTGTTCCTGCAGTTGCTGATGCATGCGGTTGGCGTCAGAGAGCTGCGAACGCAACGCGTTCGAGGTTTGCTCCAGCAGCCGCGCACGTTCCTGCGTGGTTGCCAGCTCGGCGCCATGCCTGCCTCGTGCCAGCAGCCACGCCAGTGCGGCGCCGACAACAGCAGAAAACAAGGCAACACTTGCCAGCAGCAGGTCCATTTGGCTCTCCGAATACAGCAGCAGGAACAGCGTCGCAGTTTAACAGCAGAGAAGACAAAGCCTTCAGCACTATGTCAGCCGGCACTACGCTCGGCACTACAATACGCATTAACTCACCGAATCATGCTCTCCATGGCACGCATACAACCGGAAGGCTGGCGCGAGATGTCCGTTACGGGCGCCGCTCAGCGCGAAATTGAAACGCTGTCACTACTTGCCAGCGCGCTGCCGGATGCGTACACGGTATTTCACGGTGTGCACTGGACCCAGCTTGAGAAACATGGCGGTAAAAACCGCGATAAAAACGAGGGCACGGTTGCCTCGGCGTTTTCAGTGTACGGCGAGGTCGATTTCATTGTGCTGTCGCCTGACGGACGCCTGCTGTTGATCGAACAGAAATCCGGATTTCTCGCAGAAACCGACGAAGGTCTCGCAAAGCGCTATTCCGGCCTCGACAAGCCCAAGCTGGTAAAAAACCAGATACTGCGCTCGGTGGCGGCGCTGCGCCAGCGCTTTGGCAACGGCGGCGAAAAGCTTGGCATCGACTATCTGCTCTATTGCCCCGACTACCAGATCAAAAAAATTGAAGCCGCCGGCATGGCTGCCGACCGTATCGTCGATGCCCGTCAGCGCGAGCAGCTGCCGGCGATCATCCAGCGTATCCTGCCTGCCGCTGCGGCAAGCCCGCAGCGGGAGCGGGTACAGCGGTTCCTGAACAATGTGCTGCAGCTCGTGCCAGATCCGAGCGCGATGATCGGTCAGGCGACTGCACTGGTCACGCGGCTCTCCGGCGGTCTGGCCAGCTGGGCGCGCCAACTGGACTTTTCTCCGTTCCGCCTGAGGGTGCTGGGCACGGCAGGCAGTGGCAAAACGCAGCTGGCACTCGCGGAATTCTCTGACGCTTTATCGGCAGGCAAAAAACCGCTGTACGTGTCTTACAACCGCCCGCTCGCCGACCATGTGCGCAGGCTGCTGCCTGCAGGAGGACAGGTCGCCAGCTTTCATCAGCTCTGTGACAGTGTCGCGCGCGCCGCGGGTCTGCTGCCGGATTACCGCGATTCGGGCATCTGGCGACAACTGGAGGAACACCTTGCCACCGTGGAGCTGACCGAAGAATGGCTGTTCGATACGCTGATCGTCGATGAGGGACAAGATTTTTCCGAAAACTGGCGAGATGCGCTGCTGCGCATGCTACGCCCTGAAGGCCGCGCATTATGGCTGGAAGATCCGATGCAAAATCTCTACGGTCGCGAGCCGGTGGCGCTGCCCGGCTGGGTGACGCTGCGCTCGAGCGCCAACTACCGCAGCCCCCGGCAGATCATCGAATGGCTGAATGCGACCTCTGACGAGATGGCATTCATTGAAGCCGCCAGTCCGTTCGGAGGCACTCATGTCGATTGGCTGACTTATCCGGACAGCGACACGCACAAGCTGCACACCCAGACCCTGCAGGCAATCACGCGCTGTCTGGGCGCGAGCTTCAGACGGCAAGAAATAGCGCTGATCAGTTTTCGCGGACGAGACAATTCACGTTTGCTGAATCTTGATGCTCTCGGCAATCATCCTCTGAGATCCTTCAGCGGTCAGTACGACCTGTTCGGCAACCCGCTGTTTCGCGAGGGCGACCTGCTGGCCGAATCGGTTTACCGCTTCAAGGGCCAGTCCGCGCCCGCAGTGATTTTCACCGAAATCGACTTTACCGAACTGGACGACAAGAACTTGCGCAAACTCTTCGTCGGCATGACCCGTGCCCGTCTGAAACTGGTGATGGTGCTCTCCGAGCGCGCCGCGCGGCGGCTGTCACTGCCTGCCTGAAACCGCCCGCAATCAGGCCGCGCCTGCCTGTCCGAACGGGCGGCAAGCAAAACCGGCGTTTCTCTGCTAACTTCTCCCATGAAATTTCCTGACCAAAAGGGAAACGCCTTGACTTCGCAAATGCGAATTATTATCATTTCGGAAGATCGGTATTTTTCTGACTGGAGAATCCAAGCATCATGACACTGAAATCTCTCATCGCTGCTGCCGCTTTTGCACCGCTGTGCGTTCTCGCCGCTGATAACGAATTTGTGCTGACGATCAAGGATCATCGTTTTACCCCGTCCGAGCTGCGTGTGCCTGCCGGACAGAAGGTAAAGCTGATCGTCGAGAATCAGGATGCGACCCCGGAAGAATTCGAGAGCCACGAGCTGAAACGCGAAAAAATCATCGCACCAAAATCCAAGGCCACGATCAACATCGGCCCGCTAAAACCCGGCAAATACCCATTCTTCGGCGAATTCAATCAATCGACCGCTCGCGGCGTCATCATTGCGGAGTAACTCATCATGTTCGGTCCTGCCATCATCATTTTCCGTGAAACTCTGGAAGCTGCGCTGGTGATCGGCATCATCGCCGCTGCAACCCGCGGCGTTCCTCGCCGAAGCCTCTGGCTGGCGCTGGGCGCGCTTGCCGGCGTGGCCGGCTCCGTCGTGATCGCCGGACTCACCGAAACGATCGCCAACCTGGCCGACGGCAGTGGCCAGGAACTGTTCAATGCAGCTGTTCTGGGCGTCGCGGTGCTAATGCTCGCCTGGCACCACATCTGGATGGCCTCGCATGGGGCAGAACTGGCGCGCGACGCGAAGCAGCTCGGCTCCGCAGTCAAAGAAGGCAGCCGCGAGCTGTCGGCGGTGGCAATTCTTGTCTCGCTGACGGTGCTGCGCGAGGGTGCCGAGAGCGTGCTCTTCCTGCATGGCATGGCCACCGGTGGCGGCAGCAGCATTACCGATATCATTGCCGGCGGCGCACTCGGACTGGCTGGCGGCGCTGCACTCGGCGCCATCATGTATCTGGGGCTGATGAGAATTCCGCTGCGCTGGTTCTTCTCTGTCACCGGCGCGCTGCTGGTGCTGCTGGCCGCTGGTCTGGCCGGGCAAATGGCCCGCTTCCTGATCCAAGCAGATTGGCTGCCGGCACTGGCTACACCGTTGTGGGACACCTCGGCGCTATTGTCGACCACTTCAATGCTTGGCTCCATCCTGCACGTACTGGTCGGTTATGAATCCAACCCGAGCGGTATGCAGATGCTGTTCTACGCAGGCACGCTGGGCGCCATCCTTTTCTTTGCTGCGCTGGTCAAGCGCCAGCAAAGCCAGCAAGTCCTTAATCCCACCTAGCAAAAAACATCATAAATAAAAATGTACGGGTCGCCAGCGCACTGGCGACAGGACTTGTTCGCTCTTCAGTTTTTGCAGGGTGATCTCCCGGTAATCCCCCCATTTTTAACGGACGACTGTAGCGGCGTTACGCGGCCATGGTCAACCGCTGATTGGGGGGATTATCCTCAATGGACTCGTTTTTTTGCTTTTCTGAGTGACTACGTATCGGGCAAATTCGCACTGTCAGTGCATCAGCGTCCCGCCATCATCTTCGAACGACCTTTGAACCAGCCACGAATGTATCAGTCACCCGCTGGTTGAAAGTACAACCTGAAATTCTGTGCAAAAAGGCGCAAGTTCTGAGATTTACTACCCTAGCCTTTAGATATTCATCGTGTTCTGCAAATGAGTAGTCTACTCAACGACCGATACACGGCATTAGTTGGCACCAGCTCTGGTGTCGCGCGCAAACCACTTGCTCGTCGCCCAGCCCAACTTATTGACCAGAACATTTTCTGATTATCTTCCCCTAACAACTCTCGACCGCCATTGGCGGCTGTAAATTAATAAATCTGGGAAAGATGACCATGAGACCTGATCGCACCATCAGCGTTAACAATGCCCATGCAGAAAAAAGAGTTCCGCTCTCCACGCACGAGAAGAAGATTCAGCAACGGGTCAATGATTTTATGGAAATCGTACACAATTTTGATTTCAAACGTTACGAAAAGCTTACTTGCCTGAAGTTTCTTCATGACACCAATATAAAAATCCCAAGTTACGGCATATCAGGGGAAGATTTCAGTGGTAAATTTGATCAATTCAAAAATGAATTAGCGCTGGCAGCAGGTCAATCAAAAAAGCAATCCAATCAGATAGAGTTTCTGTCATTACTGAGGACTGCACTGGCACGAGAGAGTTTCGGCGATAGATGTGGGGAATATATCGAGAAGTCGCAGCAACTCTCAACTAAGGATTTGATTGAATGGATCGGCAACCGACAAAAAGAGATCAACCCGGCCGGCATTAGAAGCCGGAGTCGGTCTCAACCAGTTTTACCATTGCCTGCTGATACCGCCGTTACCACGCAAACCCTATACCCGTCCAATACGCCTCCCGTCACCAAGCCAAGGGCTAACCCGGCTCAGCCGATACAATCGATGCAACAGGCTTCCGGTATTCCGGCGCCCTACCCTCAGACAGTACTGCAAGCATCTGCACTACCGCAACCCGTGAGTCAATACCCCGTCTCCCAGCCTTACCTACTGCAGCCAATCCCATATCCTCAAACGCACAGCATGCACTACCCAAACCCGATGGGGCAGCAACAACAATTCAGCCAGCCTTACCCTCAGCAGACCATGGCCTACCCTCAAACTATCGGCACGTACTTCCCAAACTCCATAGGACAGCAACCTCAAGACACCGAGCTTTTCTTTCGCTCGCCAAATTCACACATACATGGCAACGAAAAAATGAGTCAAGCCAGCGCAAAATTAGCGCAGCAAATCAGAAAATCCTTCTCGGACGCACAGTTCAACCGCGAAGCAACGATAAAAATTTTTAAATACATACTTGTTTCCGAAGGACCAGGATCGGCCAATGATTGGCGCGCGCCGAATTCGCACGAGCCATTCGTTACCTTCCTGAAGCTCTACGATCAAACTCTGGAAAGGGTTACGCCCGACGATCGCGACATATGGAAACTTTCGGTCCTCATAACATTCGCTGCCACAAATCTTGCTCCGACGGAAATGCAGCAGCTACAGCGGTTTCTGCTCAACGGTATCTCGTCAGGTCAGATAGCGGAATGGTTGGAAAGGCTTTACTAATTGGTCGTACCTCGATCCGCCAAAATTTTCAAACTTTCCCAAGAAAAACGCCCCGCCGCGGGGCGTTTTTCTTTATGGTTATAATCCGGCAACATATTTAATGACCGGAGACTTCGCATGAGCACCGCCCCGATTCGCTCCTCCCGCCGCACCTTCCTGAAACAATCCGCCACACTCACCGGCGCTTTCTTTCTCGGCATTCAAGGCAAGTCAGCGATGGCCGCTGCGGGCAACAGCCCGGAAGTCACGCACTGGGTTGTTATCCAGCCCGATGACACTGTCGTGATTCGCATTGCGCGCTCCGAACTGGGACAGGGGACATTCACCGGCCTCGCGCAGCTGGTCGCCGAAGAGCTTGAATGCGACTGGAGCAAGGTACGTCCCGAATACGCGGACGTCAACGAACATATGCGCCGCAAGAAAATCTGGAAGGATATGTCGACTGGCGGCAGCCGCGGCATACGCGACTCACACGAGTATGTGCGCAAAGGCGGCGCCGCCGCGCGCGAGATGCTGATTGCCGCCGCAGCGAAGCAGTGGAATGTCCCTGCCTCGGAATGCAAGGCGCAGAACAGCGTGGTCACGCACGTATCAGGCAAACACGCAAGCTATGGTCAGCTGGCATCGCTCGCCAGCAGCATGCCGATACCGGAAGATCCGAAACTGAAAGATCCGAAAGACTGGAAGATCGCCGGCACTTCCCCTGCCCGCTTCGATATTCCCGCCAAGGTGAATGGATCGCAAATCTATGCGGTGGATGTACGTCTGCCCGGCATGCTGCATGCGTCGATTCTTCAGAGCCCCGTATTCGGCGGCTTTGTGAAGCGTGTCGATGACAGCAAGGCGAAGTCCATGCCCGGCGTGAAGCAGATCGTCGTCAGCGAGGAATGGGTGGCGGTGGTCGCGGGCAACTGGTGGCAGGCGAATCAGGCGGTCAAGGCGTTGAGCGTCGAGTGGGAGAACGGCACAAAAGGCGATATCTCCAGCGCGACCATCATGAACAAGCTGAAGCAGGACATCGCTGCGCCTAGCCAGCCGATTGCGCGCAAAGATGGCGACGCAACTCAGGCTTTCTTGAATGCGCACAAAGTACTCGAGGGCGAGTACACCACCGGTTATGTGAACCACGCGACGATGGAGCCGCAGAACGCGACCGCGCTCTACACGCCCGAGGGTCTGGAGGTCTGGGTCGGCACGCAGAATGGCGAATCATCCATCGCTGCCGCTTCTGAAGCCTCCGGCCTGCCCCTGGAGAAAATCCAGATCCACAAGATGCACGCCGGCGGTGCGTTCGGCCGCAGAGGCCCGCATCAGGATTACACCAAGCAAGCCGTGAAGATCGCCATGGCGATGCCGGGCACACCGGTTAAGCTGCTATGGTCGCGCGAGGAAGACATGCGACAGGGCCGTTATCGTCCGGTGTCACTGGTGAAGCTGCGCGGCGCGCTCGACCGCGATGGCAACTGGACGGCATGGGAAGTGCGGCAGGCCGATCAGTCGATCGCGATCACGGTGTTCCCGCAGTTCGTCAAGGACGGCATCGACCAGATCAACACGCGCGTGTTCCGTGACAATCCGTATGCGGTGCCGAACTTCACGAATGAATATGCGCTGAATGAATTTCATGTACCGCCGGGTTTCTGGCGCGCGGTCGCGCATACCAACAACCCCTTCTATCGCGAATGCTTCATCGATGAGCTCGCCCATGCGGCCGGCAAGGACCCGTATGCATTCCGGCGCCCGCTGCTGCAGGGTAAAAAAGACCTTGCCGTGCTCGATGCGGCCGCCAAGGCAATCGGCTGGGACAAGCCGGCGAAAAAAGGCATTCATCGCGGCATTGCGGTCGTCGACTCTTACGGCAGCTACACAGCGGCTGCCGTCGAGCTGTCGGTCAGGGGATCGGTGATTGATATCAAACGCGTCGCCGTGGCGATCGACTCCGGCCATGTCGTTCATCCGGATGCGGTGAAGGCACAGATCGAGGGCGGCGTGATCTGGGGACTGTCCGCGCTGATGTTCGAAGACATCACGATCGAAAAAGGCGCGGTCAGACAGAGTAATTTCGGCGACTATCCGCTCGCTCGCATGTCCCACGCACCAGAAGTCATCAGCGTGATCGTGCCCAGTGGCGGTTTCTGGGGTGGTGTCGGGGAGCCGCCAATCGGCGGCGTGATACCGGCGGCGATGAATGCGCTGTTCAGCGCAACGGGCAAGCGGATTCGCTCGTTGCCGTTAAAGCTGCACGGCTTCAGCTACAAGGCCTGAGGGCTACTTGGTCAGCGTCTGGCCACAGCGTCAGCGCCGGGCGGCCAGTTGCCTGAAATCGCGCTCGTAAGACAGGAGCTTGTCACGAGCGCGGGTTCGCTGCTCGGCACTGGTCATCTGATGCAGTCCGGCGATATTGGCACAGGCCTCCTGCTGCAGCGTTCGCTGCATGGCCACCATGCGCGAGTCATCCGGGCGCAGGGAGCGCTCTGTCAGGCCCTGAAGCTCGTTCTCTGCCTCAGACTGTCCTGGCCTCTGGCGAATGATTTTCTCCAGCGTGCCCAGTATCTGCTGTTGCCTGACCTGGCGTCGCTCCCAGCTCAGCTGCGGATCCCATGACGAGCGCAGCACAGCCTGCTGGATAAAATCGCGCTGCTCGCGGCTGAGACGTCCGTAATAAGACTCGGCGCGCTCTATCCAGTCATCCACGCGCTGCCGGGCCCGCTTCTCGCGCGGGACATCGAGCCATTTGTCCCGCCATTCGCGATCCTCCTCCGAGAAGCGACGTCGCAGTGACTGCAGCTGCGCAGCGTCAAGCTGACGCGCAAGGCCAGCCAAAAGGGGCGTAGCCTGCCGCAGCAGCAGATCCAGCCGGGCGGCCGCCGAATCCAGGTTCTCGCACACCTGAGCCGAAGTGACATCGCCCGTGCTCTGGCGGGCCAGCGCCGCCGCGAGATCCGCATAGACCGGCAGCTCGTTCTGCCGGTGCCAGCGATGGAACTGCCGCAGCTCGTCCTTCAGCCAGCGCGATTGGGAAGCGCTCAGCTCCAGATGACGGTCTGCCCACCAGCGCAGCACCGGTTCCGCCTGATCGTAGCCGAGCCGCACGGCACTGCAGCCGCTCAACAGCGCCAGAATCGCTACAATCAGCCAACGGCAATATCCACGTCTGACAGCGTTCACAAGGCTCCCACAATGGCAATCAATGTACTCGGCACTCCGCTCAAGCCCTGCTCCACTGACCCGATGACAGGCTACTTTCGGGATGGCTGCTGCAACACGGACGACACTGACCGGGGATCGCATGTCGTGTGCGCCGAGATGACGGAGGAATTCCTGATTTTCTCAAAACAGCGCGGAAATGACTTGACCACGCCGCGCCCCGAATTTCGCTTCCCCGGCCTGAATCCGGGCGACCGCTGGTGCCTGTGCGCGCTCCGCTGGAAAGAGGCGTTCGACGCTGGCGTCGCGCCCCAGGTGATCCTTGAGTGCACGCATGCCAGCGCGCTGAAATACATCGATGTCCGGCACCTGCTGGAGTACCAGCGGCAGGGCTGATCCTGCGCCGGTGCTATGCCGCCGCTGCGGGGATTGACGCGAATCAGGTAGAGTCTGGACTTCGCCTGCCGTCCCTGCGAGCCTGGGTCGCAGGTCGGGCCGGATTGCCTGAAGAATAATAACGGTTGTCATGCAAACCTATCTGTCTCTGTACTTCCTGACCCTGGCAGCGGTCTCTTTTGGTCTTTTGCTGGCCTCGCTGCCCTACCTGGGCGGCAAAATCGAGGGCCGTGCACATCCGTTGTGGGCACTGTCGCTGGCGATGTTTGCCGCATCACTAGGCCTTTTTGCGTGGCTGGTGCCGCAAATGACCCAGCTCGACGTCGCCGAGTTCGGTTTGACCACGCTGGCCAATACCCTGCTGTTTGCAGCCGCTGTATTTCAAGCCGCCTTCTTCAGCCACCTGAACGCCAGCGAAAAATCACCCCGCTACAGTCACATGGCGTTGGCGATCGGGCTGTTTGCGCTGGCCTTCGAGTGGGTCCGGCAAGGATCCGGTTTTGACAGTCGGGTGATACTGGCCACCGGCGCCGTCGCCCTGACCCTGAGCTGGCAGCTGGCAGAGATACGGCGTCTGCGCACGACCGAACCCACGTATCAAATCAGCTTTTTGTGGTGGATCACTGCGGGCGAACTGACTTGCGCGGTGATCCGCTTTGCCGCCGCCACCAGCAACCAGACACAGGTGTTTACCTTTGATCAGATACCCGCTGCGCTGGTCGTGTTTACCTTGCTCAACTGCCTGCTCAGTATGTTCTCGTATGTGGGTATCAGCAAATACTGGGCTGAAAAGATCTCCTATGAACGAGCGCGCGCCAGGCTGGAGAGTGCAGAGATCCGGGCACTGGTCGAAGAAAAAAATCGGCTGATCATGCGGCTGATGGCGGCCAACAAAACGGCTGCGACGGGCGCGCTGTCTGCAACGCTCGCTCACGAATTGTCCCAGCCACTGACCTCACTGCACATTAACCTCGGCGCGCTCAGGCGCGGATCGCAGTCTCAGCAAATGCAGCTGGATCGCAATCACCTGCTGGATCAATGCATGGACAGTGCAAGGCGACTGAATGAAGTGCTGGGTACGCTGCGCAGCATGTTCATCGACAAAAGCGAGAGCCGGCAGACCGTTGATATCCGCGAGGTGCTGGAGACTGTGCGCGATCTGATCTCGCAAGAAGCGGAACGCTCCGGCGTCACTCTGCACATTGAATCTCGCGGAGAATTGCAGGTCCGGGGACGTCAGAGCGAGCTTCAGCACGCACTGTTGAACCTCGCGATCAATGGCATGCAGGCGCTGCAGGGCAGTGCGACGAAAGACAAAACCATCATCTTGTCGGCCACGGACAACCAAGAGGAAATACGGATCAGCGTGACCGACAATGGGCCCGGCGTCGCGGACAGCAACACACGTCGTCTGTTCGAGCTGACGGAGTCTGAGAAGCCCGACGGCATGGGCATCGGGCTCTGGATCTGCCGGCATATCGCAGAACGTCACGAAGGGCGGATTGCGCACCGGCCCAATCTGCCCAGTGGCGCCGTTTTCGAGATCACCCTGCCTCGCGAGACCATGCAGGGGCTTCCTGCGTGACTGGTGAATCCATATTGACCGATACAAACCAACAAGCCAACGCACCCTTTGACAAGCGCTCTGGAAGAGCGCCCCAAAAAAAAGACTGCGCGGTATCTCGCGCAGTCTTTTTTGCTGATGACACGGCGCAGGCGCGCCGGGTGCAGATGATTCGCGACGCGATTAGCGCTTCCTGATCAGCGCCGCGTCGAGTTTGCCGATTTCGGCCAGCTCGGCTGCCCACAGCGGCATCCTGCCGCGTCCCGTCCAGGTCTGTTTACGGTCATCCGGATTACGGTATTTCGGCGCGATTTTGATACCTGCCAGCTTGCTGGTTCGCTTGGCTTTTGTCCCCGCAGGACGTCCGCGCTTTTTTGCAGGCGCAGAGGAGGTCGCGATCATGTGCGCAGCCGCCACCGCTTTATCAATCACCGCAACAATGCGAGTCAGATTTTTTCTCGTTTCTCTGTCGAGAATAATTTGCTCCAATTGCTCAATAGCAATTTTTTGCTTTTGTAATTTCTTGAACTGATCTTCTACCGATAATCTTGCCATGACGAACTCACCGCTGAAAAAATGAGCGCCAATACTAAATCATTCGGAATTTATTTGCACTCGCAATTTATTTTTTGTTTGCTGTCATTGGATTAAATAATTCACAAGAATGAAAATTTACCATCTCTGCAAATTAAAAATTTTCTTTAAAGAATTTTTTATATTTGAAGCATGCAGATTATGACTCGGAGTGATGTGGAGTGATATGGAGCGACAGCAAGTCACAGCACATCATCGTAGCAACGCATGTCAACATGATTCAATGCGCGCACATCGTCATCCAAAAAATACCCGATACCGCGCACAGCCTTGGAGTGCTCATCCTCTGAGCCTGTCGATGAGAAGAATGTCAGATCGCTGCAGAGAGATTCTGAGTAACGCAGAACCATGCTGTTGAGGGGATGCACTGCACGGAGCACGCGCCGCAGCATCAAATCCATCCATGAACAAAAAACAAACGGGTCACGCCTTGTGAGCGTGACCCGTTGTCTTTACTGCAAATAGTGGCGCGGCCGGCAGGAATCGAACCCACGACCCCTTGGTTCGTAGCCAAGTACTCTATCCAGCTGAGCTACGGCCGCGAAGATCGAAATTATAACACTAGAAAAACTGTTTGGGGAACGACGGGCTGAGGCGTTACTGCTTGGGGCGATAAAGATCGTGCCCCGCTTCGTGGATCTGCTGACGCAGCGCTCGGCGTTCTTCGGGCGACAGCCGGGGGGGGCGACGCTCGTCGTCGCGGTGACGCGCCTCGTCGGAGCGACGCTCGCCCTGCGGCATGTCGCGCGGCCGGTCAGGCGCGGGCCTCTGCTCACTGCCCTGCGCGGGAGGCGCAGCAAGCGACAAGCCCTGCGTGCCGAGCAGGAGCCATAGACCGACGGTGATCAGGCTAAACTTCATCGCGAATGGTGAAAAACTGGCTGGGGCGTCTTTATTGCAGTGTAAGCCTGCCGACCCGGGTTCCAGCGACCGGCGAATGGCAGACTTTGTAAAGCTTTGTAATGATGGCCCCGCCAGCTGCTGTGAATAACAGGATCGAAGTTACCATAGGGCCATGAACTCGACAAATTCATCCCACCCGGTACCTTCGCGCCGCACCCGGGGCGGGCAGGCAAAGATACTGGTCGTGGACGACGACGCGAGGCTGCGCGATCTGTTGAAGCGTTTCCTGGGCGAGAACGGGTTTGCGGTCACCGTCGCGGCAAATGCGCTGGAAATGAACCGCATATGGATACGCGAGCGCTTCGATTTGCTCGTGCTGGATCTGATGCTGCCCGGCGAGGACGGCATGTCGATCTGCCGCCGGCTGCGCGGCGGGGACGACAACACACCGATCATCATGCTGACTGCCAAAGGCGAGGACGCGGACCGCATCGCCGGGCTGGAACTGGGCGCGGATGATTATCTGCCCAAGCCCTTCAATCCGCGCGAGCTGCTGGCGCGCATCGGCGCGGTGCTGCGCAGGGCGGTGGCCAGTGAAGCGCCGGGGGCACCCTCGGATCATGAAGAGATCTATCAGTTCGGTGAATTCGAGTTCGATCTGGGCAAACGCGCACTGACCAGAGCCGGACAACCCGTGCCCCTGACCAGTGGCGAGTTCTCCGTGCTAAAGGTGCTGGCGCGCCATGCGCGCCAGCCACTGTCGCGCGAAAAGCTGATGGAGCTGGCCAGAGGTCGCGAGTACGAAGTCTTTGATCGCAGCCTGGATGTGCAGATTTCCCGCCTGCGCAAAATGATCGAACCCGATCCCTCGACTCCACGCTACATACAAACGGTCTGGGGACTGGGTTATGTATTCATTCCCGATGGCCAGCGTCAGTAGATCGTCCGGCAAGCCGTCGACGGGCATGAAGAATGGCCTGTTCTGGCGCACCTTCGTATTGCTGGCCTTCCTGATCGCGGCCAGCATGGCCGCGTGGGTCGCCAGCTTCCGCATCGTCGAGCGCACACCGCGTGGCGAACAGATTGCCGCGCAGGTGGTGTCGATTGTCACCATCACCCGCGCCGCGCTGCTGCACTCGGCGCCCGCATTGCGTCGCGAACTGCTGTTTGAACTGGCGACTACGCAGGGCATTCGCGTCTATCCGCGGGAAGAAGACGACGATACCGAGCCAATGCCCGACACCGAACTGATCAGCGTGATCGAAGATTCGGTGCGAGCGCGCCTGGGCGAGGACACCCGCTTCGCTGGCTATGTGAATGACATACGCGGCTTCTGGGTCAGCTTTCGGATTGATGATGATGATTACTGGCTGATGCTCGACCGTGAGCGCGTCGAACGCGCATCCGGCGTGCAATGGATCGGCTGGGCGACGATGACGCTGCTGCTGTCATTGATCGGCGCAGCCTTCATCAGCCGCCTGATCAACCAGCCCCTGTCGCGTCTGTCATCCGCTGCGCGTTCCGTGGCCCGTGGCATCACGCCGCTCCCCCTGCCGGACACTGGCCCCGCCGAAATACGCGAGGCGAACCAGAGCTTCAATCAGATGGTGCAAGACCTGAATCAGGTTGAATCCGACCGCGCGGTTATCCTCGCGGGCATCTCGCATGATCTACGCACGCCGATTGCGCGAATGCTGCTCGAAGTCGAGATGGCCGGACTGTCGGACGAAGCGCGCAAGGGCATGCAATCCGATCTTGCCCAGATGGAAGCGATCATCGCGCAATTCCTCGACTATGCCAGGCCCGCCGAGCCGGCAAGCTTTGCTGATCTCGACCTGAGTGAGACATTGAAAAACATCGCCGCAGAGTGTTCACGCCATGCCGATTTGCGCATCGCGCTACATATTGCCGAGGGACTCAGGGTGCGCTGCAATCCGACCGAGCTGCAACGCGTCCTCATCAATCTGATCGAGAATGCGCGTCGCTATGGCAAGACGGAAGACAGCAAACTGACTGAGGTCGACCTCACGGCAATCCGGGATGGCGCCCACGTGATGTTCGAGGTCGCCGACCATGGGCCCGGTCTGCCGGAAAACCAGATCCACAATGTGCTGCGTCCGTTTACGCGCCTGGACACGGCGCGCAGTCAGGCCAATGGCGCGGGTCTGGGGCTGACGATCGTTGACCGGGTCGTGCAGCGCCATCGCGGCCGGCTGGAAATAAAAAACCGCGAGGGTGGCGGCCTCGCGGTTCGGGTGTGGCTGGCGGCCACGTAAGGGCCACGTAAAGGCTACGTCAAAGCGGCGTCCAGCGACTTCGGCCCTCAGCTCAGGTCTTTGAGCATCGCCGCCAACGTCTCCTGCGGCAGCTCTTCCAGATGCACCAGATAGTTCGGGTGATCACAGCCGATCATCATCTGCGCACCGCCCTTCAGTGCGGCCTTCATGTCAGCGGTCAGCTCGAAGCGAACAAAATGCACCGCCGAGGTTTTGTCGTCGTTCTCGCGGTCAAGGTCTTCATCAGCGATCGCATATACTCGCGCCTGTCCTTCGACCTGAATGAACAGACGGTCTTCAATGCCGATCAGCTTGGCCAGTGCTGCCTTGCGCTCGGCGACATTGCCGTATTCGATCAGCATGGTCGCCTTGAAGTTACTGCCATCCGGGCACAGCGGATTGTAGGCATCCAGCTCGGACTGGATACCCTCTTCTTCGAAGATCTTTTCGATGCGCAGCATCTCCTGCACCTGATAGCGCAGGGTCATCTCGTCTTCAAACAGCAGCGTCACGTGGTTGCCCAGATGGACGGTACGGTTCTTCTTGTGCTGCATGACCTGTTTGCGAAACTCCGGACGCTGCTTCGCGTACGTTTCGAGGGTCATCAGGCTATCGCGGGAAATGATCATAGTGAACTCCTTGATTCAATGACTGAGGTCAGATTGCGTATGCCTTGCGCAGTAGGGTCAGCGGATGCGCCATCTCGGCCTTCTGCAGGCCGTTTTCATCCATGCCTTGCGCGATGTGGTGGCCTGCCAGCTGGCAGTCCGAGGAAATGTAATTCGGTTCATCATTTGCCATCGACTTGAACACCGGTTTGCCGATCTTCATCGCGGTGGCGTGATATTCCTTCTTCACGCCGTAGGTGCCGGCGTGACCGGAGCAGCGCTCGACGACATTGAGTTTGGTATCCGGCACCAGCTGCAGCATATCGGCAGTCTTGCGGCCCACATTCTGCACACGCGAGTGGCAGGGGATGTGATACGACACATGGCCCAGCGACTGCCTGAAATCGGTCTTCAGCAAGCCGTCGCGGTTACGCGCAACGAGATATTCAAACGGATCCCACATCGCCTCCTTCACCAACTGCGTGTCGGCGCAATCCGGGAACATCAGCGGCAGCTCCTGCTTGTACATCAGCGTGCAGGACGGAATGGGCGTGAGGATTGCGTAGCCTTCCTTCGCCAGTTTCGCCAGGTGCGGGATATTGATCGCTTTTTTCTCGGCGACACCCTGCAGGTCGCCCTGCTCCAGTTTGGGCATGCCACAGCAGGCTTCTTTCTCGACCATCACATAGGGGATCTCGTTATGGTTGAGGATCGCCAGCAGATCATGGCCAATGCCGGGCTCGTTGTAGTTGACGTAGCAGGTCGAATAGATCGCCACCTTGCCCGGCGTGTGCTTGCCATCCTTGACCGGATGGTTTGCCGATCTCTGCGCACCCGAACGGAACTTGGTCGACGCAAAGTCCGGCAGCCAGGCCTTCTTGTCAACACCCAGCACATTCTCCAGCACGCTGCGCGTGGCACCAGCCTTGTTCACGGCATTGACCGTTTGCGTGACGATAGGAATGCCGGCAAACTTGCCCAGACCGTCAGTGTCGGACAGGAATTTGTCTCTTGCCGATACCTCGCCCTTTTTGAACTTCACCGCCTTCGCGCGCAGCATCAGATGCGGGAAGTCCAGATTCCACTCGTGCGGCGGTGTGTACGGGCACTTGGTCATGTAGCACAGGTCGCACAGATAGCACTGATCGACGACCTTCATGTAATCCTTCTTGTCGACGCCATCGACTTCCATCGTGTCCGATTCATCGACCAGATCGAACAGCGTCGGGAACGACTGGCACAGCGACACACAGCGGCGGCATCCGTGGCAGATATCGAATACCCGCTCAAGCTCGGCGTACAGCGATTCTTCATTGTAGAAATCGTCAGACAGCCAGTCCAGCGGATGCCGGGTGGGTGCTTCCAGGTTGCCTTCACGTGCCATGATGGTTTCCTTGCGTTCGTGATTATCGTTGTCTCGTATTGAGTGGGTGCCGGTTGTGGCAGGCGTAAACCAATGGGGGGAAGGTCATGTCGCCTGCCACAACCCTCTCCGCTTGCGCGAAGAGAGCCGTGCGATGCCGGTAGAGGACAAAGCCGCGTTCTTTCGCCGGAACAAGTCCGACGAAAGAACAGCGGATGATGCTTAGTCGACCAGTGCGTCCAGCGCTTTCTGGTAGCGGTTGGCGTGCGAGCGCTCTGCCTTGGCCAGCGTCTCGAACCAGTCGGCGATCTCGTCGAAGCCTTCTTCGCGAGCGGTCTTGGCCATGCCCGGGTACATGTCGGTGTACTCGTGGGTTTCGCCGGCGACAGCCGCCATCAGGTTCTGGCGCGAGGAGCCGATCGGCATGCCGGTGGCAGGATCGCCGCACTGCTCGAGGTACTCGAGGTGGCCGTGAGCGTGGCCGGTCTCGCCTTCAGCGGTCGAGCGGAACAGCGCTGCGACATCGTTCTGACCTTCGACGTCAGCCTTGTTCGCGAAATACAGGTAACGGCGGTTAGCCTGGGATTCGCCTGCGAAGGCCTCTTTCAGGTTGGCCTCGGTCTTGGAGCCTTTCAACTTGGACATCTGCATCTCCTTATGAATTCACATAGGTAAAAGTGCTGTCGCAGCCAATCGGGGAAGCCGATACGAACGACCGCGACTGAAAACCGACCAACTAGTATAGGTTTTCAGAAACGGATTGTGGGGGTGGGGATGGAAAATCTCAAATTGGCGTTCTCAATGCCGCCAATTAAGAAAATCAATTAAGAAAAGCAATTGATTTTAGACAAGTGTTCAACGTTAACTATTAATGAGAACCATTATCAATAGCAGTTCAGCGATGAAAGACCAGCGCAATCGCCTGCGCCGCGATCCCCTCTTCCCGCCCTTCCCAGCCCAGACGCTCATTGGTCTTGGCCTTCACATTGACCTGGGAGGGGAGGATGCCGAGATCTTCAGCGATGTGCACCACCATCAGCGGCACATGCGGTGCCAGCTTCGGCTGCTGGGCGATGACGGTCGCATCGATATTGCCAATTTCAAAACCCGCCTCATGCAGCTTTTGCCTCGCCGCGCGCAGCAGCACCCGTGAATCGGCGCCCGCATAGGTCGGGTCCGTATCCGGGAAATGGCGGCCGATGTCGCCCAGACCCGCCGCGCCGAACAGCGCATCGGTGATCGCATGCAGCAGCACATCGGCATCCGAATGGCCCTTCAGACCAGTCCGGTGAGGAATGTTCACGCCGCCGATAATCAGCGGACGGCCCGGCACCAGCGCGTGACAATCGTAGCCCTGACCGACCCTGAACGATGGCGGCGTCTTCATGCGCTTCCTTTTAAATAGAGTTCAGCCAGCAGCATATCCTCTGGCAGCGTGACCTTGAAATTGCGCGGACTACCCTCTACCAGCCGTGGCTTGCCTCCGATGCGCTCGAACGCGCTGGCCTCGTCGGTGATGTTCTCACTCGACTGCAAGGCCGACAGCAGCTGCGCATGCCGGAACATCTGCGGCGTCTGCGCCGCCCACAGATGCTCGCGCGATACCGTTTGCTCGGCGTGGGCATGACCATCGCTGCGCTTGATGGTGTCAACCACCGGCACGGCCAGCAGCCCGCCCACCGGATCATCTTTCACGAAGGCGATCAGCTTCTCGATCAGGTCCGTGGTCAGACCGGGGCGAGCGGCATCGTGCACCAGCACCCAGTCATCGGGATCCACCTCGTTCTCTATCGCGCGCAGGCCATTTGTCACCGACGCCTGCCGGGTCGCGCCTCCGCAGCGCAGGATCCGGGTGCGTGGCATCGGGGGCAGATCAGCAATGTACTCATCGCCGGCACTCACCACCACATAGACGGCATCGATCAGCGGCAAATCGGCAAAAGTCTGCATCACGTGCTGGATCATCGGCTTGCCCGCCAGCGGCGCATACTGCTTCGGCATGGACGTCCCCATGCGGGCGCCCACGCCGGCGGCAGGTATCAGTGCAATGAAACTGGGCTGGGGCATGGGTGGGCTGGGGGTCGATGGTGATTCGGCCGGACCGGACGGCAAAATTTTCGGAAAATGTCCGGCAGGATAGCGTTCTCGTTATTGGCAGACACGGTGCCGGGCGGAGGGATCAGCATCCGTTCAGCACCATGAAGGAGCTGATTTATAATCTCATCTTGTTTTTTTACTGTCAATTCGGCTGCCGTCCCCGACTCCCTGAAGCTTCGTCTCAGGGAGTCGTCTGTGACGGGAGCCGTCCTTCGCGAAGACAGTAGCGTCTTTGCAGATCATGCCCCTGAGCCCAGCCACACCGCTGCCCAAACCCGGACACCGATTCGTGCTTCCCGCGCTGCACGGCGCGGCGGAAGCCTTCCTGCTCGCACAAGCCGCTCATGAACTCAAGACCAGCGGAAAAATGCTCGCCATCGTGGTCGCCGATGCGCCGAACGCGCAGCGCCTGCTGGCTGAAATCAGCTGGTTCGGCAAGACCGGCGGCGAAACCCTGCGCTGCCATCTGCTGCCGGACTGGGAAACCCTGCCCTACGATCAGTTCTCGCCGCATCAGGATCTGGTGTCGGAACGACTGGCAACGCTGCACGAAATCCAGAGCGGCGAATGCGATGTACTGATCGTACCGGCCAGCACAGCGCTGGTGCGCATGGGGCCACCGTCGTTTCTTGCCGCGTACACCTTCTTCTTCAAGCAAGGCGAGCGTCTCGATGAGAACAAACTGAAGTCCCAGCTCACGCTGGCGGGCTACAACCATGTCGGGCAAGTGATGTCGCCGGGCGAGTACTCAGTGCGCGGCGGACTGATCGATTTGTTCCCTATGGGCTCGGTGCTGCCCTACCGGCTGGATCTGTTTGGCGACAGCATCGAGAGCATACGCACCTTCGATGTCGATACGCAGCGCTCTCTGTATCCGGTCAAAGAAGTCCGGATGCTGCCGGGGCGCGAATTCCCGATGGATGAAAACGCCCGCAGCGCCTTCCGCAGCCGCTGGCGTGAAGTATTCGAAGGCGATCCCAGCCGATCCAATATTTACCGCGACATCGGCAATGGTATTGCGTCGGCGGGCATTGAATACTACCTGCCACTGTTCTTTGAACAGACAGCGACCCTGTTCGAGTATCTGCCAGACAGCTGCAGCTTTGCGCTGATCGGCGATATCGATGCATCGATCAGGCGCTTCTGGAACGACACTCGCTCGCGCTACAACTTCCTGAAGGCTGACCGCGAGCGTCCGCTGCTGGGGCCTGAGCAGATTTTCCTGACCGATGAAGATTTCTTCACGCTGATCAAGCCGCATGGACGCTGGATGCTGCAGGACGATGCCGCCGCCTCGCCCTTGTCCTCGCCCTTGTCCTCGCCCTTGCCGGACATTGCCGTCAACCGGAGACTGGACGACCCGCTCAGCAACCTGCGCTCTTTCGCATTGCAGACGGCGGCGCGCGTGATGATCTGCGCCGAGTCCGGCGGGCGGCGTGAAACCCTGCGCGAATACTTCAGCGAATATGACCTGCCGCTCGCAGTTTGCGAGAACCTCGACGATTTCCACAGCCATTCTGAAAAACTGATGCTGTGCGTCGCACCTCTGCATGCCGGCGGCTTGCTGTCGGCTGAACTGGGCGGCATTGCGTTCATTACGGAGACCGAACTGTATGCAGGCAGCGGCCGCCGCGCTGGCCGCCGCAAACAGGAGGCGGTCACGCAGGTCGATGCGATGGTGCGCGATCTGTCGGAGCTGAAGATCGGCGATCCCGTCGTGCACGTGAACCACGGCATCGGTCGCTACCATGGTCTGGTCAGCATGGATCTCGGCGAGGGAGAAACCGAATTCCTGCACCTCGAATATGCGAAAGAGACCAAGCTGTACGTGCCGGTGTCGCAGCTGCATGTGATCTCGCGCTACTCCGGCGCTGCGCCGGAAGACGCGCCGCTGCACACGCTGGGCTCGGGACAATGGGACAAGGCCAAGCGCAAGGCTGCCGAACAAATACGCGATACCGCTGCCGAACTGCTGAACCTGTATGCTCGCCGTGCCAGCCGTCAGGGTCATGCGTTCCAGTATTCGGCGCATGACTATGAAGCATTCGCCGACTCCTTCGGGTTCGAAGAAACCCCGGATCAGTCCGCAGCGATCCAGTCAGTGATCAAAGACATGACCTCGGGCAAACCCATGGACAGGCTGATCTGCGGCGATGTCGGCTTCGGCAAGACCGAGGTCGCTCTGCGCGCTGCCTTCGTCGCTGTCATGGGGGGCAAGCAGGTCGCGATCCTCGCGCCCACGACCCTGCTGGCAGAGCAGCATGCGCTGACCTTCGCCGATCGCTTTGCCGACTGGCCGGTGCGCATCGCCGAGCTGTCGCGCTTTCGCACCGGCAAGGAAGTGACACAGGCACTGAAAGGGCTGGCCGAGGGCACGATCGATATCGTGATCGGCACACACAAACTGCTCTCGCCCGACGTGAAATTCCAGCGGCTCGGTCTGGTCATCATCGATGAGGAACATCGTTTCGGCGTGCGCCAGAAAGAGGCGCTGAAAGCGCTGCGTGCCGAAGTCGATGTACTGACACTGACTGCAACACCGATCCCACGTACGCTCGGCATGGCGCTCGAAGGTCTGCGCGATTTCTCCGTGATTGCCACCGCCCCGCAGAAGCGACTGGCGATCAAGACCTTCGTGCGCGGCGAATCCGATTCCGTGATCCGCGAAGCCTGCCTGCGCGAGCTCAAGCGCGGCGGTCAGGTGTATTTCCTGCACAATGAAGTTGACACCATCGAAAACCGCAAGGCCAAGCTGGAAGAGCTACTGCCCGAGGCAAGAATCGCGATCGCCCATGGCCAGATGCACGAGCGAGAGCTTGAAAAAGTCATGCGCGATTTTGTCGCGCAGCGCTTCAATATTCTGCTGTGTACCACCATCATCGAAACCGGCATCGATGTTCCTACCGCGAACACCATCATCATGCATCGCGCCGACCGCTTTGGCCTGGCCCAGCTGCACCAGCTGCGCGGACGGGTCGGACGCTCGCATCATCAGGCCTATGCTTACCTCTTGGTGCATGATGTGCAATCGCTGACCAAACAGGCGGAACGTCGGCTGGAAGCCATCCAGCAAATGGAAGAACTGGGCAGCGGCTTTTATCTCGCGATGCATGACCTCGAAATACGGGGCGCAGGCGAAGTCCTCGGCGAGAATCAATCCGGCGAAATGACCGAGATCGGCTTCCAGCTGTACTCAGACATGCTGCATGCGGCTGTGAAGGCGCTGAAGAACGGCAAAGAGCCCGATCTGGCCGCGCCCTTGTCCACCACCACTGAAATCAATCTGCATGTGCCCGCCCTGCTGCCGGCAGACTTCTGCGGCGACGTGCATGAGCGTCTGTCGATCTACAAACGTCTGGCCAATTGCGATATCGCTGAAGCGATTGACGACATGCAGGAAGAGCTGATCGACCGCTTCGGCAAACTGCCCGATGCGGTCAAAGCGCTGATCGAGACTCACCGGCTGCGGCTCTCAGCGAAAAAAGTCGGCATCGTCAAGATTGATGCGCATGCCGAATCGGCACTGCTGCAATTCGAACCCACGCCGCCTATCGATCCGATACGCATCATCGACCTGATACAAAAGAGCCGGCACATCAAGCTCTCCGGTCAGGACAAGCTGCGCATTACTGCCAACATGCCCGATCTGAGTGCGCGCGTCTCTCAGGTCAAGGCAACGATCAAGGCGCTCGCCGCCTGAGCACCGGATAGTCGATGAATGACATGAAGCTCATTATTCAAGGCCCTCAGGCCGCTTTGCATATCGCCCACCGGGTCGCGGACATAGCAAAAGCCCGTTCTGTTGCTCAGATCGGCGAGCATGTGTTCCGCTGCGATGGCGTGCACAGCGACGACGAAACCCGCGATGCGGTGCGCGGCGCCTGCATGGGCGCGGGCGTGGATGGTGCGTTCGTGCCCGCCGGCCTGACGATCGATCAGTTTCGGGTGCTGGTGATGGATATGGATTCGACGCTGATCACCATTGAGTGCATCGACGAGATCGCCGACATGCAGGGACTGAAATCCGAGGTCGCCGAGATCACCGAGGCGGCGATGCGCGGCGAGCTGGATTTCCGTGACAGCCTGTTAAAACGCGTCGCGCTGCTCGAAGGACTGGATGCATCAGCGCTCGATCAGGTGTTCGAGCAGCGGCTGAAGCTCTCCAAAGGCGCAAAAACGCTGCTGGAGGCGGTGAAGGCATCTGGCCTGCGCACCGTGCTGGTCTCGGGCGGATTCACCTACTTCACCCAACGCCTGCAGCAATCCCTGCCGCTGGATCTGACGCGCGCGAACCTGCTTGAGGTCCGCGAGGGCAAGCTGACCGGTCGCGTGACCGGCGCCATCATCGACGCACAGGCGAAGCGCCGCACGGTGGAAGAAGAATGCGCTGCGCTGGGTGTTGCCACCGATGCGGCCATCGTGATCGGCGATGGCGCGAATGATCTGGAAATGATGGCCATCGCCGGGCTGTCTGTCGCTTATCGTGCCAAGCCGGTGGTGCAGCAGAAAGCCAGCGTTGCGCTGAATTTTTCCGGTCTGGATGGTCTACTGAACCTGTTCCGCTAAAAACAGCGCACACCATGGACTATCAGGTCACTTTCGATGCCGACACCGAATCCCGCAAGCGCTGGCTGTGGTGGCTGTATCTCGGACATGGCGCATCGGTGGTGTTCTCGCTCGGCATGCTGTCCTTCATTCCGCTGATCGTCAATTACATCAAGCAGGACGACACCGAGGGCAGCTTCCTGCACACGCATCACCGCTGGCAGATACGGTCATTCTGGTGGTATCTGGTCTGGTTCTCGCTGGCATGCGTTCTCGCATTCACCATCGTCGGCATTCCGCTGGCGATGCTGCTGTGGGCGGGCGCGTGGATCTGGAAAGCCTACCGGCTGATCAAGGGCTTCATCTACCTGTCTGACAACAAGCCTATGCCGATGCCTTCAGTGCCCTCAGCGCCTGCTCAAGATCTCTGATCAGATCTTGTGCGTCTTCCAGGCCGATATTGAATCGCACCAGCTGTCCGGCGTCTTTCCAATCGCGGCGCATCTGCGCAATGCGGTAGGGAACAGCGAGACTGTTCGCACCGCCCCAGCTGTAACCGATCCTGAACAGCGCCAGACTGTCGATGAAGCGGTCGGTCTGCTCCTCGGTGAATAGCGGATCGAACAGCACCGAGAACAAGCCTCCGGCACCGGTAAAATCCCGCTTCCAGATCGGATGCCCGGCGCAATCCTCGAACGCCGGATGCAGCACCTTTGCAATCTCCGGTCGTTGCTTCAGCCATGAGGCAATTTCGCGCGCCGCCTTGTCGTGCGCCTCAAAGCGCAGCTTCATCGTCGGCAGTCCGCGCAGCACCAGATAGGTATCGTCCGCCGACACCCCCATGCCCAGCTTCATGTGTGCGAGTTCGATCTTGCGGTGCAGCTCGCGATCGCGTGTGATCACCGCGCCCATCAGCACATCTGATCCGCCTGAATGGTATTTGGTCAATGCCTGCATCACGATGTCCACGCCATGTTCGAATGCGCGAAACGCCAGCCCTGCAGCCCAGGTGTTGTCCAGCGCTACCGGCACTTGCCTCGACTTCGCGACACGGCAGATCGCGGGAATATCCGGTACCTCCATCGACACCGATCCCGGCGCTTCAGTCCAGATCAGACGCGTGTTCGGTTGAATCAAGGCTGCGATACCCTCTCCTATCAGCGGATCGTAATAGCGGGCGCTGATACCGAAGTCACGAGCCAGCCAGTTGCCCATCTCGCGGTTCGGGTTGTACACATTGTCAGGCAGGAGCACATCATCGCCCGTCTTCAGCAACGCCAGATCGATCATCGATATCGCAGCAAGGCCGCTGGGCGCGAGCACACAATGCTCGCCGCCTTCTATCTCGGCCAGCCGTGCCTCCAGCGTGAACGTGGTCGGCGTGCCGTGCAGGCCGTAGGTATACGACTGCTTGTCCTGCCAGTTGCGGGCGCGCAGCGCGGCAACGTCTTTGAACAGCACGGTGGACGCGTGATGTATCGCTGTCGGGAACGCCGCAAAACCTTCCGGCGGACGATAGTCCGTCGTGGTCAGCAAGGTCTGCATTCGCTTGTCGTCGGCCATGGTCAGTCCGTGCTGGCCCACAGGTCGTGAGCATCTGCAGCCGTAATGGTCACGTCGATGAATTCACCGACTTTCAGCGCGCGCGAGGGATCGTACGGCAGCTTCACATAGACCACGCCGTCAATCTCGGGCGCATCGGCCGACGAACGGGCGACCGCACCTGATCGATCGACTTTATCCACCAGCACGCGCATCGTTTTGCCGACTTTGGACTGCAGCCGCTGCCGGGAAATGCCTTCCTGCAGCTGCATCACGCGCGCACGGCGTTCTTCCCTGACCTGGTCCGGCACTGCGGGAGCAATCTCGTTCGCTGCGGCGCCTTCGACGGGCGAATACGCAAAACAGCCTAGCCGGTCGATCTGAGCTTCCTGCAGGAAGTCGAGCAGGTACTGAAATTCTTCCTCAGTCTCACCGGGAAATCCGGCGATGAAGGTCGACCGTATCGTGATGTCCGGACAGGCCGCGCGCCATGCGCGGATACGCTCGATATTCTTTTCGCCATTGGCGGGACGCTTCATGCGTTTGAGCACATCGGGATGCGCATGCTGCAGCGGCACATCCAGATACGGCAGCACATGGCCGTCATTCATCAGCGGTATCACCTCATCCACATGCGGATACGGATACACATAATGCAGCCTGACCCATGCATCATGCTGCTTTGCCAGTTCGCCCAGTGAACGCACCAGATCGGTCATGTGCGTGCGCACCGGTCTGCCATTCCAGAAACCAGTGCGGAATTTGACATCCACGCCATAGGCGCTGGTGTCTTGCGAAATCACCAGCAGCTCTTTCACGCCGGCCTTGAACAGATTCTCGGCTTCCAGCATCACCTCCGCAATCGGGCGCGACACCAGATCGCCGCGCAACGAGGGAATGATGCAGAAGCTGCAGCGATGATTGCACCCTTCGGAGATCTTCAGGTATGCATAATGTCTTGGCGTGAGCTTCACGCCCTGCGGCGGCAGCAGATCAACAAATGGCTCGTGCGGCTTGGGCAAATGCAGATGCACCGCATCCATCACCTCGCCAAGCGCATGCGGGCCCGTGACTGCCAGCACTTTCGGATGCACTTTGTGCACGATGTCTTCGCCGGACGCATCCTTCTTGCCACCGAGGCAGCCGGTGACGATCACCTTGCCGTTCTCGTTCAGTGCCTCGCCGATCGCATCCAGCGATTCCTTGACGGCGGAATCAATGAAGCCGCAGGTATTAACAATGACCAGATCCGCGCCATCGTAAGACTTGGCGGTGTCATAGCCTTCGGCGCGCAGCTGAGTAAGAATCTGTTCGGAATCGACCAGCGCCTTCGGGCATCCGAGGGAGACAAAACCGACTTTGGGTGTTGAGGTAGAAGACATGGAAAGCTGACAGGCAAGGCCGCCAGAATGACGGCGTGGGACGGCATTGTACCTGCCATGCGCCCGCGTCCGCTTGCAGCGCCAGAGCTCGTACAAGCGTTACGCAGTCTCAGCGTTACGCGGTCTCGGAAATTTTCATCTCGACATGCAGGCCGGCAGCAGCCACCATGTTGACCAGCATGTCGAGGCTGAACAGGCTGATTTTCCCTCGCATCAGATTCGAGATACGCGGCTGACTCACACCCAGCAGCCTGGCTGCCTGCGCCTGGCTGATACCGTTGCGCGTGACATACTGTTCCAGTGCCATCATCAGGCTCGCACGCAGGCGCATGTTCTCGGCCTGCTCGGCAGAGTCCTCGATGGCGTCCCATACGCTGTCGTATCGCTGTTTTGACATGACTAATTTCCTCTTATCAGGTCCCGGTAACGCTTGACGGCAATGTCAATATCAGAGTCACTCGTTTTTTGAGTTTTTTTCTGAAAGCAGTGAAGCACGTACACCGCACCGGCAAGCTTCGCCAGATAAATCACACGAAAAGCGCCGTCGGCTTCATGAATCCTGATTTCCTTCACGCCCGTGCCAATGGTCGGCAGGGGCTTCCAATCTGCCGGCATCAGACCGTTCTGCACACGGTCTATCTGGTACCCCGCCTCTTGCCTTGCGGGCATCGGAAAATTCCTGAGATCACGCAGGGAGCTGCCAAGAAATTCGACGGGTTTGGGCGGATTCATCCGCCAGAATATACAAGTTCTTATATATTACCAGCAAATATCGTGCGCTGATGATTGTCAAAAAACCTACAGAAAAGAAGGGAGATCTGGCGGAGAGCCAATGACCGCCCGAACCAGGCTACAGTCCGGGCGCTAGAAAAGATTATTCAGTTTCGGTTACTGCCCTGGCCGTTGGCCATCGGCGCCCCGGGAAACGGGAACGCGCCAAACACGTTCTTCGCCTGGCTCTGCATCTGCTCCTGCATCTGGATGAACAGGCTCTTGCTCTGCTCGATGTAGTTGCTCATCATGCCCTGCATCATCGGCCCCTGAACGCTCATGAATTGCGTCCACATCTCAGGGCTGAAGGTCTTCTCGTCCATGATGCCCTTGGAGTTTTCGGCGAGCTTGTTCTGGATGTCGATGAAGACCTGAATGTTCTTCTCGAGATAAGAACCCATCATGCCCTGCATCGCATGGCCGTAGTAGCGAATGATCTGCGACAGCGCCGCGCTGGAGAACATCGGCTGACCGTTTGCCTCCTCCTCCAGGATGATCTGCAGCAGAATACTGCGCGTCAGGTCTTCCTCGGTCTTGGCATCGACAACAACGAAATCTTCGTTACCGAGCACAAGTTGTTTCACATCAGCAAGCGTGATGTAAGAACTGGTCTGCGTGTCGTACAGACGGCGGTTCGGGTATTTCTTGATCAGGCGCTCCGACGCCTTTTTCGCGGTGCTCATGGGGGTTCCGTTTATTTTGCGTCGCAATGTGCGTGCGACATTGTAGTCAAATTTCGAACCGAAGTTCGTGCCTCCGACTTCGTATAGTGCACGAAAACAATGACTTCGCAAAGCAAAGTATTTCGACTTTGCAATATATTGCAACGCGACGCAGGCGATTTTTTCAAATTGGAAATTTCCCTCTGACGGGCCCTTGAGAAGACGCGAAGGGTGAGCAGACACTTAACCTGTCTGGTCAGGCCGGGGGCAAGGCGGCACTGCCGCAGACAGTCCCGACGTACGGCAAGGAAGCGCTAACGCAGGCAGGTTCTCAGGCCTTAACTTTTACATAACTGCCCGGGGCGGGCTCCAGTGGGGCATAGGACTTGTTGCCATACTTGCCCGGCGCATCGACTTTCTCGCCCGCGTGACTGGCAAGAAATTCAGCCCAGCCAGTCCACCAGCTGCCCGGATGCTCGGTCGCTCCGGTGAACCAGTCTTCAGCGCTCTCGGGCAGCTGCTCATTCGTCCAGTAGCTGCGCTTCTTTTTGTGCGGCGGATTGATGACCCCGGCGATATGGCCGGAAGCGCCCAGAACGAAGCGGTTCTTGCCGCGCTTGCCGGCATTGATCAGTCCGGTCGTCGCGTACGCGCTGTGCCACGGCACGATGTGATCTTCGCGTGAGGCGTAAATGAAAGCGGGGGTCTGCACCTTGCCCAGATCGACCGGATCCCCCGACACCGAGAGCTTTCCGGGAATGCGCAGCTTGTTTTCCAAATACATGTTGCGCAGGTAGTAGCAGAACATGGGCCCCGGAAGATTGGTGCTGTCAGCATTCCAGTACAGCAGATCGAATGCCGGCGGGCTCTCGCCTTTCAGGTAATTCGCCTCGACATAGTTCCACACCAGATCATTCGGCCGCAGGCTGGAAAATGCTGCCGCAAAATCGCGCCCCGGCATCAGGCCGCCCTTGCCGATCGACTGCTCGCGCTGCATCACCTGCGCCTCATCGACATACACGTCGATGCCGCCGACATCGGTGAAGTCGAGCATCGTGGTCAGCAGGGTCAGGCTGGCGGCAGGCTTCTCGCCGCGCGCCGCCAGTGCCGCAAGCGCGCTGGCCAGCAGCGTGCCGCCCACACAGAAGCCCAGCGTGTTTACCTGCTTCTGGCCGGTGATCTTCTGCGCGACATGAATCGCCCCGATCACGCCCTGTTCAACATAATCATCCCAGCCAAGCGAGCCGAGCTCGGCTCCGGGATTGACCCACGACACCACGAACACCGTGTGCCCCTGCTCGACCGCATAGCGGATCAGCGAATTCTCCGGCTGCAGATCGAGAATGTAAAACTTGTTGATGCAGGGCGGCACAATGACCAGCGGACGCTCATGAACCTTTTTCGTCAGCGGACGGTACTGGATCAGCTGCATCACGTCGTTCTGGAAAACGACTGCGCCTTCACTGGTGGCGACATTCTGTCCGACCTCGAACGCTGTCTCATCGGTCTGCGACACATGGCCTTTGCGCATGTCGGCAATCATATTCATGATGCCGTGCTGCAGGCTCTCGCCCTTGGTCTCGATCAGCTTCTGCTGCGCATCAGGGTTCGTCGCCATGAAATTCGACGGCGACATCGCATCGATCGCCTGCTGGGTCGCAAAGCGAATTTTCTTTCTGGTTTTGGCATCCGTCTCGACCGCTTCCGCCAGCGCGGTCAGGTACCGCGAATTCAGCAGATAGGCTGCAGCATTGAATGCATACAGCGGATTCGAGCTCCATGCGGGCGATGAGAAACGGCGATCCTTTATCTCGGGTGCGCGCGAGGCCAGCAAGCCCGCCCACAACGCGGACATCTCTTCGATGTAGTCCTTTTGCAGCTCGGAGAGCTTCTCGGGCGGCACCATGGCCGAGATCGCCGGCATGCCGGGGATGTCAGGCAGACTGGGCATCGCCGGCATGCCTGGCATGCTCGATATGCTGGATATACCAGGCATACCGGTCTGCATCAGGCTCATCACTGACTGCCAGCCCTTGGGATCCGTGAACTGAGCCATCCATGCAGCAGCGCCGGCCGCAGGATCGTTTGGCGCACCCGAACCGGGCCGTGCGCTGCTGGATGATTTGCTCATGCAGTTCTCCCCGTATTCATCCAGCCGTTTTCGCGTATGCTGCGCGCCACCGAATGACTAACGTAGCGAGAGGAACACATGCATATTGCTGCGGTTGGATGGATGTATGTCGTGCTGATGATGGCGATCACCGAGGATTCGGTGGTTGCAGGCATTATGACGTTTTTCCTGTATGGCGTGTTGCCAACACTTATCATTGTTTACATCGCCGGCAGCGGCCAGCGCAAAAAGCGCCGCGAGATGGAAACGCTGCAGGCCATGCAAGAGCGGCAACAAACGGAGCGCAACGATACGCCGGGCACACCCGGCGCTACCTGATCCAGATCATCGTCGCCATACGTCCGGTGATTTTGTCCCGTCGGAACGAATAAAAATTCTCGGACTCGCTCATCGTGCAGTGCCCGCCGCCGGCGACCTCGGTCACGCCAACTGCCGACAGCGCCAGCCGCGCGAGGGCAGGCAAATCAGCGAGGTATTTTCCGGATGTGCGTTCGAGCGGCACGAAAGCTTGCTGCGCCTGGTCGCCCAGCCGGGCAAATGCGCGCCTGACATCATCGCCCACTTCAAACCGCGCCGGCCCGATGCCCGGCCCGAGCCAGGCCACCAGATCCGTGCCGCCAGCGTCGCGCATGCGCGCCACCGTCGCTTCAACCACGCCTGCGGCAAGTCCGCGCCAGCCCGCATGCGCTGCGCCGACAACCCTGCGCTGGCGATCAGCCAGCAGCACCGGCATGCAATCGGCGGTCATGATTGCGCAAACAATGCCGGGCTTGGTCGCGATGCTGGCATCCGCGTCGGGCAAACTGTCCTGCGCCAGCGCCTCGCCCGCATCAACGACCCCGATGCCATGCACCTGATTCAGCCATGCGGGCTCGGCAGGCAGCAACGCGCGCAGCAGCGCGCGATTGCGCACGACGGCGTCAGGCAGGTCGCCGACGTGGGTGCCAAGGTTCAGTCCGCCCCCGCCGGCGCCGTCATCATAGGGCGGCAAACTCACGCCGCCGGAGCGCAAGGTCGAGAGCGTGCCGATACCCTCCGGTAGCGCGGGCCAGTGAATGGGCAGTGAACGCATGGGGATCAAATGCCGCCGGTCAGGTCAGATCACCGCGAAATGCCCGCGCGATCCAGCAAGGCGGCCATATCGTCCGGCAGCGGCGCCTGCCACTCGCAGTCATTGCCGGACGCCGGATGCACCAGACCGAGTTTTTCGGCGTGCAGCGCCTGTCGCGGAAACACCGACACCAGATGGGATTTTCCGTAGACCGCATCACCGACGATGGGAAAACCGATCGACTGCAGGTGAACGCGGATCTGGTGCGTGCGCCCCGTCTCGAGCTTGCAGCGCAGCAGCGCCACCGGACGCCCGTCCATCTGACCGGAAGCGATTTTCTGGTAATGCGTGACAGCCGGCTTGGCCAGCGGAGATTTGCTGACCGCCATGCGCGTGCGCTCGCGCGGGTGACGCGCAATCGCGGCTTCGATGCGGCCGCTGGATACCGGCTGCCCCCAGACCAGTGCCAGATACTCCCGCCCCATCGTGCGCTCCTGCAGCTGACGCACGAGGTCGGTCTGAGCAATCAGCGTTCTGGCCACGACCAGCAAGCCGCTGGTGTCCTTGTCCAGCCGGTGCACAATGCCAGCGCGAGGCACGCCTTCCAGCTCAGGCCAGCGGTATAACAGACCGTTGAGCAGTGTGCCCGACCAGTTGCCTGCCGCCGGGTGAACCACGAGGCCGACCGGTTTGTGCAGCACGATGATCGATGCATCCTCATGCACCACCGTCAGCGGCACGGGCTCAGGCGCAAACGCATGTTCCTGTTCCGCGGGCTGCGGCTGCACTGAAATAGTTTCCACGCCCAGCATCAGGCTGCGTACTTTGGCAGGCTTGCCATCGACCAGCACCAGCCCATCCTCGATCCACTGCTGTATCCGCCCGCGCGAGAATTGCGGCAGCAGCGCGGACAGCGCTTTGTCCAGCCTGACGCCCTGACTGCCGGCGTCCAGCCGCAGTGATATCGGATCGAGGCTGGCGCCGACGTCGGCGTCATCCAGCGCATCGTCGTCCGTCAGGTCATCGGGAAGAGCTCGGGTATCTGGTCTCACGGGGGGTATCCATCGGCTATAATCGCCGCTACAAATTTTCTGCGCACGCGCCCTCTCCCATGCTGAAAAAGTTACTGACACTTGCTTTGATTGCGCTCGCCCTGACGATATCGGGCTGCGGCTCGCTGGGAGAAAAACGTGACGAGACCAAGGGCTGGTCGGCGGACAAATTATACGCCGAGGCCAGAGACGAGCTAAAAGCGGGCAACTACGACAAAGCGATCAAATACTTCGAAAAACTCGAGTCGCGCTATCCGTTCGGCATCTATGCACAGCAGGCGCAGATGGAAGTTGCCTATGCCTACTACCGGCAGAATGAGCAGGCGCAATGTCTGGCGGCAGTCGAGCGCTTCATTCGCCTGCATCCGAACCATCCGAACGTCGACTACATGTATTACCTGCGCGGTCTGGCCAACTTCAATGACAAGAAAGGCCTGTTCGATTTCATCAGCAGCCAGGATCCGACCGAGCGCGACCCGAAAGCGGCGCGCGATGCGTTCGACGCGTTCAGGCAGCTGGCGGATCGTTTCCCGGAAAGCAAATACGCGGATGATGCGCGTGACCGCATGCGCTACCTGATCGAAGCCATGGCCCAGTATGAGGTGCATGTTGCCGATTACTATCTTCGACGCGGCGCCCATGTGGCGGCCATCAATCGCGCGCAGACCGTCATCCGCGATTACCCTGCCTCACCCTCGGTACGAAATGCGCTGCGTATCCAGATCCGTGCGTACGACGCGCTGGGCATGAACGATCTGCGGGATGATGCAGAGCGCGTGTTCCAGCTGAACTACAAGGTAAATTCTGCCGCGCAGATCGGTGCCGGCCCGGAAAAATCCTGGTGGCAGATCTGGAAATAAGTCGCCACGCCACGTAAAACGACGGCCGCCAACGTCATCATCGCGGCCGTTTTTGTTGGCGCTTATCCCTGCTTGCGCCGGAACACCCAGCGCAGGTCATCCGAGGCCGACGGCGCAAACACATAGCCCTCGACATCAAAGGCCTGCAGCTTGTCGGGCGCGGTGATCTTCTTCTCGATCGCATAGCGCGCCATGAGCCCACGCGCGCGTTTTGCATGGAAAGAAATGATCTTGTACTTGCCGCCCTTCCAGTCTTCGAACACCGGCGCAATCACCGGCACCGGAAGATCGCTCGCATCGACAGCCTTGAAATACTCCTCCGACGCGAGATTCACCAATGCTTTCGATTTCAGTGACCTTAGCGTCTCGGACAAGCTGGCCGTCAGCTCATCGCGCCAGAACGCATACAGATCCTTGCCGCGCTTGTTCTGCAGCCGGGTGCCCATCTCCAGACGATAAGGCTGCATCAGATCAAGCGGACGCAGGAGCCCATACAAGCCGGACAATATGCGCAAATGATCCTGCGCCCAGGCCAGCTGCTTCTCGTTCAGCGAGCGCGCATCCAGTCCTTCGTAAACATCGCCATTGAAGGCCAGCACCGCCTGCCGCGCGTTATCAAAGCTGAATTTTTTGCTCCAGCTCGCATACCGCGCCGTGTTCAGCTGCGCAAGCGGATCGGAGATCTGCATCAGGCTGCCGATCTCGGAGGGCGATTTTTCGCGCAACACGGTAATCAGCTCTGCCGAACGCGGGATAAAATCCGGCAAGCTATGCGCGTCCGTGGTCAGCGGCGATTCATAGTCCAGCGTTTTCGCTGGCGACAAGACCATCAGCATGAGCTGCACTCCCTCTGGTTCGAATTGATTCGAGTAATTTTTCCGCATGATACCCAAAGCAGTCCCTGCCTTCAGACCGCGCGTCGTGCTGGACACAAATGTCTGCCTCGACTTGTTCATGTTTCGCGATCCGCGATGGCAACTGCTGCATCAGGCGCTGCTCCATCGCGAGATCGAGGCGCTGACGCGGGAAGATTGCCGGCGCGAATTCGAGCTGGTGCTTGGCTACACTAGGATGCAGTTATCAGCAGATGCTCAGGCCGCGATACTCGCTGAATTTGATCAGCGGATAGCGCTGTATTCCGATGCTTCCGGCGCCGGAGACAGGACAAACGCTTCCGTCCTGCCGGTCTGCAAGGATGGCGATGACCAGAAATTCCTCGAACTCGCGCTCGCTTGCGGGGCCGAGGTGCTGATCACCAAGGACAAGGCTCTGCTGAAGCTGGGACGAAAGACCGCGCGTAACGGACAGTTCAGGATACTGGCGCCGGACGCCTGGCTGGCGTGGTTTGCGGAGCTGCGGGGTTCTCCTGTGAGGCCAGAGTCCGCAGAGGTTTGAACCCCCTCCCAAAGCCCAACTTAAGAAAATAAAAACGGCATCCAATCCTCAGGATTTGATGCCGTTTTTTTATCAATTTCAACTTGTCGGCACGCTTATCAGCGCTTTGCCTGATTCTTGATGCGCTCGGCCATTTCCGCGGCACTGACCTTGCGATCTGCCGTCACCTTCTGCACCGTCGGTCGCTCGCCCACGAGTTTCAGATAGTCGCGCACCGGATACTCCGCCATCATGTCTTCGCCGTAAATCGCCTTGGTCGCCATGCCGATGAGCGGCAAATGAACGGTTGCCGCGCAATCCGCCATCGTGAATTGATCGCCTGCGATGTAGGGCGAAAATTTTGCAACGCGACCAAAGGCAGCGATATTGCGCTTCAGGAGTTTTTGTGCGCGGGTCTTGGTTTCGTCGGTGATTTTCCCTCCGAAAAACGCCTCCGCATACAGATCGCGGGCGACCAGTTCAAGATGCAATTCCAGGTACTGAATCAGCTCGCGAATGCGCGCCGCTTCAAAAGGATCAGTGGGCAGCAGCGGTTTTTGCGGATAGGCAGCCTCGACATAATCGAGCATCACCTGCGACTCGAACAGCACCTTGTCGCCGATTTCGAAATAAGGCACTTTGCCCAGCGGCGATTTTTCCAGCAAGGCGGGCGAGCGGTCTACCCACGCGAGCTTTTCCTGGAACGGGACCTCTTTTTCCAGCAGCGCGAGCTTGACCTTGTTGTAGTAATTGCTGGCCGAGAAGCCGCACAAAGTTAGCATTCTGTCTCCTTGTTTTAGTCAATCAGGCAAGAGCCCGGGATTTTTTTGGTACAAGCTTGCTGAGGTTACAATGAAGCCATGCAGTCTGTCACTGTGTCGCTGGCCGGACGCCCTGACCGGCCCATAACAACGCACATAACCCAAGCCCTGCGCCACCCATGTCCGCCGAACTGCTCGCTTCCCGTCGCGACGCCACGCTGATCCTCACCTTGTCCAATCCGGGCGCCAGGAATGCGCTGCACCCGGATATGTATGCCGCCGGCGTGGAGGCTCTGTCCACCGCAGAGCGCGATCCCGAAATACGCGCCGTGGTACTGACCGGCGCGGGCGATACTTTCTGCGCAGGTGGCAACCTGAACCGTCTGCTGGAAAACCGCAACAAGCCGCGCGATGTGGCCGCCGATTCGGTGGGCAAGCTGCATGCATGGATAGAAGCGCTGCGCGACTGCCCGAAACCGGTGATCGCCGCCGTCGAGGGCCCGGCTGCGGGCGCAGGATTCTCCCTTGCTCTGGCCTGCGATCTGGTCGTTGCCGGGCATTCCGCGCAATTCGTCGCCGCTTATGTGAAGGTCGGCCTGTCGCCGGATGGCGGCATCAGCTGGGCACTGTCGCACGCCTTGCCGCGCCAGCTGGCGACCGAAATTCTTATCGAGGGAAAAGCTGTTTCAGCGTCAAGGCTGCATCAGGCAGGCGTCGTCAATCGCGTGGTGGTCGATGGACAGGCCTTGAATGCCGCACTGGACTGGAGCGATGAACTCGCCCGGCTGTCACCGCATGCAATGGAGAACATCAAGTCGCTATTGCGAGAAGCGCCGAATCACTCACTGCCCCAGCAGCTCGACACAGAGAAACAAAGCTTCGTCGATTGTCTGCATCATCGCGATGCACTGGAAGGCATTACCGCCTTCCTCGAAAAAAGAAAACCCCATTACCCGTAAAACCTGATCCGATCACAGAAAGCACCGCCTGCAATGAGCTTCAACCCACGTCGCCGCGTATTCCTGATGCGGCATGGCAGCGTCACTTATTTCGACAACGAGGGCAAACCTTACCTGCCCGAGACTGTTCCGCTGAATGAGCAGGGACAGGCGCAGACCACCGCTGCCGGCCGCGTATTCGCCGGCGCGGGCATACGCTTTGACAAAGTCATCGTCTCCGGACTGCCGCGCACCGTAGAGACGGCCAGTCGCGTACTGGCCGAGACAGGCCAGAAAATCGAATTCGAGCACTGGCCGGAGCTGGTGGAAATCCGCGGCGGCAAGCTTTCAGCCATACCCGATCATCAATTGCGCGAGGCTTTCACCGGCGCCTTCGAGGGCGTGCCACCGGAAGACAAACAATTCCTCGGCGGCGAAACCGTTGGCCAGCTGATGGATCGTGTGCATCCGGCCATCGACAGGCTGCGCGCCGATCCGGAGTGGGACACCGTGCTGATGGTGCTGCATGGCGGTGTCAACCGGGCGATCCTGTCATATGCGCTGACTGGCCAGCGCCTGTTCCTCGGCAATCTGGCGCAGACTGCCGGGTGCATCAATGCGATGGATGTCGGTGAGGCCGCACCCGACTGGGTGGTGCGGCTGATGAATTATTCACCGCCGTCAGAGCTGCAGGCCGAGTCGCGCGGCACGACCATGGAAGCGCTGTTCGAGCAATATCGCAAGGCGCGCGGACTGTAAGCTTCAGCCAACCGACTTCAAACCATCAGAAAGCAGGAGCACGCGGGACTATGTACGAAGAATTCATGGGAACCAAGCCGGTCGCGGAGCGCATGAAAGTCGATCTTGATGCGCTGTCCGCCTACATGCACGCGCATGTACCCGGATTCCAGGGCGATCTGCAGATCGAGCAATTCAAGGGCGGCCAGTCCAACCCCACGTTCAAGCTGGTCTCGGGCAGCCAGCGCTACGTGCTGCGCACCAAGCCTGCACCTGCCGCCAAGCTGCTGCCTTCTGCGCATGCGATCGAGCGCGAATTCCGCGTGATGGATGCTTTATCCAAAGCCGGCTTTCCGGCCGCAAAACAATACGCGCTGTGCGAAGATGAATCGGTCATCGGCCGTGCTTTCTACATCATGGAATTCGTCGATGGCCGCGTGCTGTGGGATCAGTCGCTGCCCGGCATGAGCAATGAAGACCGCGCCGCACACTATGATGAAATGAACCGCGTGATCGCCCAGCTGCACAGCCTCGATTACCAGGCGGTGGGACTGAAAACCTTTGGCAAGCCGGGCAATTATTTCCAGCGCCAGATCGATCGCTGGATACGCCAGTACAAGGCGGCCGAGACCGAACCTATCCCGGCCATGGAGCATCTGATCGACTGGCTGCCAAAACATATTCCCGAGGGCGAGATCACCACCATCGTGCACGGCGACTACCGGCTCGACAATATGATCTTCCACCCGACCGAACCGAAGATCCTTGCGGTGCTGGACTGGGAGCTATCCACACTCGGCCATCCGCTCGCCGATTTTTCCTATCACTGCATGAGCTGGCATATCGAGCCCGGCCTGTTCCGGGGCGTTGGCGGCCTCGACCTGAAATCACTCGGCATTCCTGGCAAAGACGAGTACATCGCCCGCTACAGCGAGCGCACCGGCATACCGGTCAACAAAGAAGATTTCCGCTTCTATCTGGCCTATAACATGTTCCGCATGGCGGGCATTCTTCAGGGCATCATGAAGCGCTATCAGGACGGCACCGCCGCCAGCGAGCAGGCGTTAAAGAGCGGACAGGCCGCCAAGCCCATGGCGATCATGGGCTGGGATTACGCGTCCGGCGCGCGCCCCGTCTGACCCGACAAAGCGATCGATTCGATTACCCGACACGATTCACTACGACGACCACTGACAATAACAAGCGAGGAGAAAGCATGGACTTCGAATATTCCCCACGATGCATGGAACTGCGCGAGAAGCTCAATCACTTCATGGATAAGCATATCTATCCGAACGAGCGCACCTATAAAGAAGAAGTGGACCGCAACGGTCGCGAGAAAGGCAATCGCTGGATACCGACTAAAATCGTCGAAGAGCTGAAGCCCCTCGCGCGCAAGGAAGGTCTGTGGAATTTGTTCCTGCCCAAGTCCGCGCACGCTCCCGAGGGATTGTCCAATCTTGACTATGCGCCGCTGTGCGAGATCATGGGCCGCATCACCTGGGCGCCGGAAGTCTTCAACTGCTCCGCGCCAGATACCGGCAACATGGAAACTATCGAGCGCTACGGCACCGAGGAGCATAAAGAGCAATGGCTCAAGCCCCTGCTGCGCGGCGAGATTCGCTCCGCCTTCGCAATGACCGAGCCGGACGTCGCCTCGTCTGACGCGACCAATATCAGCACCCGTATCGAGCGCGTCGGCAACGAATATGTGATCAATGGTCGCAAATGGTGGACCTCCGGCGCCGGCGACCCGCGCTGCAAGATCTACATCCTGATGGGCAAGACCGATCCGGATGCACCGCGCCATGCGCAGCAGTCGATGATCCTCGTCCCATCGGACACCAAGGGCGTCACCGTCGTGCGACCGCTGTCCGTGTTCGGCTATGACGACGCGCCGCATGGCCACTGCGAAGTCATTTTCGACAATGTGCGCGTGCCGGCGTCGAACATCCTGCTCGGCGAAGGCCGCGGCTTCGAGATCGCTCAGGGCCGCCTCGGCCCGGGCCGCATCCACCATTGCATGCGCGCCATCGGCACTGCAGAGCGCGCGCTGGAACTGATGTGCCGGCGCATCGATTCCCGCGTGGCGTTCGGTAAAAAAGTCTCCGAGCAAGGCGTCTGGCGCGAGCGCATCGCCGAGTCGCGCATCATGATCGACAGCGCCCGCCTGCTGGTTCTGAAAGCCGCGTACATGATGGATACCGTCGGCAACAAGGTCGCCAAGTCCGAGATTGCGATGATCAAGGTGCTGGCGCCGGTGATGGCGCAGCAGGTCATCGACTGGTCGATTCAGGCGCACGGCGGCGGCGGCGTGTCGGATGACTTCGCCGTTGCACAGTTGTGGGCGCATAACCGCACGCTGCGTCTTGCCGATGGCCCGGATGAAGTGCATCGCAATGCGATCGCCAAGCTCGAACTCGCCAAGTACGCATCGCTGAACGAATCGCTGGATCTGCCCATCACCCGTTCTTGATGCTGCTGTCATTTAGCTATCGCTGATCTCTAGAGGGTGTTATGCACTCTAGTCAGCAGACAAAGCGCCGGGCGTGTAGACTTCCCGGCGCTTTGTTATTTGGGAGAACCGATTATGATCGACGTTTATTCGATGGCTACGCCGAACGGACACAAGGTCCACATCATGCTGGAAGAATGCGGGCTGCCCTACCGCGCGCACAACATCGATATCGGCAAGGGCGAACAGTTCGCGCCGGAGTTCCTTGCCATCTCGCCGAACAACAAAATTCCGGCCATCGTCGATCCGGACGGCCCTGACGGACAGCCGATCTCGATGTTCGAATCCGGAGCAATACTGGTTTATCTGGCCAGCAAGGTGAACCAGTTCCTCGGCAAGACCGACCGCGAAAAATTCACCGTACTGCAATGGCTGATGTTCCAGATGGGCGGTCTGGGCCCGATGCTCGGACAGGCGCATCACTTTCGCATCTACGCGCCCGAGCAGATTGAATACGCGGTCAATCGCTACACCAACGAAGCGAAACGCCTGTACGGCGTGATGGACAAGCAGTTGGCCGAACACCGCTACATCGCCGGCGATGAGTACACGATTGCCGATATCGCCTGCTTTCCGTGGACACGCTCATGGAAAAATCAGGGCATCGACTGGGCAGACTTCCCGAACGCCAAACGCTGGCATGACGAAATCGCAGCGCGCCCCGCCGTGCAGCGCGGCGTGCAGGTGCTGGCGGATCTGCGCAAGCCGCTACTGGATGAGAAATCGAAGGAAGTGCTGTTCGGGGCGGCGCAGTATCAGAAACGTTAAAAAGCCGCGCACAACACAGGCTTCAACAACGCTTAACCGCCAGCGAGCGTGGCAATTTCGCCCGCCTGTAGTGCATTTGCGCTACGTGATCCTCCGCCTCCTTTACCTTAGGCTTTCATCATCAGCAATGGGAGCTGAGACCCTGTCAGCAGGCGTGGAGGCCCGATTTTCGCCGCATGATCGGAAAAGTCTCAGAAATACATCCTCAACACCGACTCCGCCACACACGCTGGCTTGTCCTGTCCCTCGCACTCCAGCGTCATCTGCCAAATGCTTTGCATGCAGCCCTCGAGCTGCTCGACTTCCAGTAATTTGAAACGACCACGCAGCCGACTGCCGACGCGCACGGGTGACGGAAAGCGCACTTTGTTCAGACCATAGTTGATGCTCATCTTCCCCTGAGGAAGAACGACCACCGATTCAAACAATTTGGGGATCAGCGACAGCGTCAGGAAGCCGTGCGCAATCGTGGTGCCGAACGGCGATTCGCGTTTCGCTCGCTCCACATCGACATGAATCCACTGCGGATCATCGGTCGCGTCGGCGAACTGGTTCACGCGCGATTGCTCCATTGTCATCCAGTCGGAGATCGCGACGTCCTTGCCAACCTCGGCTTGCAGATCGGCGACGGTATTGAAGGTTCGTACAGTCATTGTTCTTCTTTCTGAAATTCAGGCCGCTTGCGCAAAGCCCGGCTGCGCGATGAAGCGCGCCAGATGGTGATCGGTATCGCCCAGCGTCAGCTCGATGGCTGACAGACGCTTGAAATAATGCGCGGCAGGCATTTCATCGGTCACGCCCATGCCGCCATGCAGCTGCACCGCCTGCTGTCCGACGAACTTCATTGCTTCGCCAACGCGCGCCTTGGCCGCTGACACGATGCGACGGCGCTCGGCGACATCGGGGGAAGATACCTTGGCAGCGGCCAGCAGAGTCATCGAGCGCGCCTGTTCCAGCTGCATGAACATATCGGCCATGCGGTGCTGCAGCACCTGAAACTTCCCGATCGGCACACCAAACTGCTGGCGGGTGCGAATGTACTCCAAGGTCGCGGTCTGCAGCGCTTCCATCGCGCCCAGCGCCTCGGCGCACAACAGTACCGCGCCATGGTCGGCAGCAGCATCCAGCAACTCCCAGCCTTTGCCCTCGGCCCCCAGCATGGCGCTGGCGGGGACACGCACGCCTGAGAAACGCACGGTGGCGATGCGCAATCCATCGTTGCTGCGTGCATCGCGCACACTGATTCCAGCGGTATGCGCGGGCATCACGAACAGTGAAATACCCTCTTCGTCACGCTGCGCGCCGCCGCTGCGGGCAGAGACGATCAGCTGAGCGGCCTGCGCGCCGTGGATCACAGCGGCTTTTTCGCCGTCGATCACATAGGCATCGCCCTCGCGGCGCGCAGTCACGGAGATGTCATGTAATTCGTGCCGCGACTGCCGCTCGTTCAGCGCACAGGCCAGCGTCAGTTCACCGCTGGCCACCTGCGACAGCAGCTCGCCATGACTGCCCGCCAGCTTCAGGAATTGCACGCCGAGTGCAGTGGCGAATACCGGCTCGATCACCAGCGCGCGTCCCAGCGCCTGCATCACCACCATCTGATCGACCGGCGTGCCATCAAAGCCCTCGTGCGCCGACGGCACCGGCAAGGCTGGCACGCCCAGTTCGGCCAGTGCCTGCCATGCGGGCTCGGACACGCCTGAGTCCGAATGAATGATCTGCTTGCGTGTCTCGAAGCGGTAATCCTTCTCGGTCCAGCGCGCGATCGCATCGGACAATTGCTGCTGCTCGGGAGAGAGATCGAAGTCCATGGTGCCTCCTCACAGTCCCAGAATCATCTGGGTGATGATGTTGCGCTGGATCTCGTTCGAGCCGCCGTAGATCGAGGTCTTGCGATAGTTGAAGTAGTACGGCATCAGCGGCGCGCTGTCATCATCTTCCGCGATGCTGTGCTCACGCTCACCTTCCAGATAGGCCGGATCGAAGGGCAGGCCCAGCGGCCCGGCCGCTTCGACCATCAGCTCGGTCAGCCGCTGCTGTATCTCGGTGCCTTTCACCTTCAGCATTGAGGCTTCGGGGCCCGGCGCGCGCTGTCTGGCTTCCTGATAGATCACGCGCAGCACGGTGACTTCCAGCGCCATCAGATCCACTTCCAGCGCGGCGACTTTGTTCGCGTACACTGGATCTTCGATCAGCGGCCGGCCGCCCTTCTGCATCCGCGACGCGAGACGCTTGATGAACGCCAGCTCGCGCTTGGAGCGACCGACGGCTGCGATATTGGTGCGCTCATGGCCGAGCAGGTATTTGGCATACGTCCAGCCGCGGTTCTCTTCGCCGACGAGGTTCTGCACCGGCACGCGCACATTGTCGAAGAAGACTTCGTTCACCTCGTGGTCTTCATCCAGCGTGATGATCGGGCGCACCGTGATGCCAGGGGTTTTCATGTCGATCAGCAGGAAAGAGATGCCCTCCTGCTTGCGCGCGCCGGTGTCGGTGCGCACCAGGCAAAACATCATGTCCGCATGCTGGGCGAGCGTGGTCCAGGTTTTCTGACCATTGACGATGTAGTGATCGCCATCGCGCTCGGCGCGCGTCTTCAGCGAGGCGAGATCGGAGCCAGAGCCCGGCTCGGAATACCCCTGGCACCACCAGTCCTCGCACGACAGGATGCGCGGCAGGTAATGGCGCTTCTGCGCTTCATTGCCAAAAGCGATGATGACCGGGCCCACCATGTTCACGCCAAACGCCAGTATTGGCGGGGTGCCGGCGCGCGCGCACTCCTCTTCCCACAGATGCTGCTGCACCTTGCTCCAGCCGGTGCCGCCATGTTCGGCCGGCCAGTTCGGCGCGACCCAGCCCTGCTGATGCACGATGCGGTGCCAGCGCACGTAATCATCGCGCTTCAGGCGCTTGTGATTCAGTACCTTGTGCTGAAGATCTTTGGGCAGGTTAGCATCCAGCCATGCGCGCACCTCGTCGCGAAACGCCAGATCCTCTGGCGCGTAGTTCAGGTCCATGCAATCTCCGTCCGGTCATTTTTATTAGCACGACCGTTCAGATTCTACATGAAGAACTTGTTATTCCCTTAAAGCCAGCGAAGCAACAGACGCAGAAAAGCGGGAACCCTCCGACTTCCCGCCGCGCGCTGAAAAAAATCAGTCCTGATACGACCGGAAGATATCCGGATGCTGCACTTGTCCGGAGGCATTGGAAGAAGTCATGGGCAGATTGCTGCAGGCCGCGAGCATCACGATCGCCAGAAGGGTCAGGCAGGTTTTCATCGGTTTCCTCTTGGTCAGTGGCTGATTAAGACGCCGCAGCCGTTTGCTTGCCGGCACGACCGGCTGACTACGGACCTGCGATCAGAACATGGGAGTCGCGGATAGTTTCAATCTTCCGGGCATCTGGCGGCGAAACGTACCACGAATATCGACAGCATTGGTTGCCTATCGAATGATTGGGCGACTATCGAATCCCTGTTTGATGTTCAGACTAGCAGATCAGGCCATAGGCATCGCCCGAATGATCGAATACAGAACAAACTAGGTGCTGCATTTGACGCGAATCAGGGTTTACCGCAGACGCCTTTCAAGACCACGCCGGCGCGGCTGTCCTCGTCGGCATCGGACCAGGCTTGCGCTTCGGTCGTGCTGTGTACCACACCACCCATCGCCATGTTTTCCGGAAAAACTTCCAGACTGACCTGACGAATTTTCTTCGCCGCACAATCCACCTCGTATCTGGCCTTTGCGCTCAGATACTCATGGCCGTCGAGAATTTGCACTCTGTGAAAATCCTGCGTGCTCATCACGCGCTGGATACTGCCCTGTTTCTCGATACTTTCGCGGTCGAGATAGAGAATGCCATCGCGCGTCTCGCGCAAGATGGAAAGCCCGGCCTGCCCGGCATGAGTGACCGACACTGCGGCCAGCACCAGCAAGCCCGTGATTGATAATCTCATCATGCAACTCCGTCGTTAACTGTGTTGTTCTCCCAGTCGGTGCACGAAACTGTCAGCCCGCCAGTCAGCCATTTCCACTTCACCCGGAGAGAGCTTTTTTTTAAGCACTTCCATCGATTGCTTCGCGATCGGATAGCCGCACAGATGACTGATCCGGTACCACTCATAGGCTTTGAGCAAATTCTCTTCGACACCCTGACCATGAGCGATCATGAAGGCCAGATTGAACTGCGCTTTCGCATGGCCCTGCTTTGCCGCACGCTCATACCAGTTTACGGCCTCTTCAAAACGCTGCGGCGTTCCCAGACCCTGCGCATACATCTGCCCCAGCTCGAACTGTGACTCGACATGTCCCTGTCCGGCGGCCATACTGAAGTACTGCAATGCGCAGACCAGATTGGGCGAGTGACTGTGCTTGTAGACGAGCTTTTTGCGCGGGCCCTGAGTGTCCATGTCTGTTGAAGCATCGAACGAACCCGCGCCGCCCACTTCTGCCTGGCGGAACAGCTGTCCCAGGCGCAACTGCGATCTCAGATGGCCATGCCGGGCAGCGACGTCATACTGTTCGATGGCCTGGATGCGGGCACTTCGATCATGCGGCGGCTGCTCCAGAAAGCGCGCCCATTCATAATTTGCTTCGACATGATCTTGCGATGCGGCCAGCCGGAACAGACGCTGCGCCTGCTCCGGATCGCTGGCGACGCCGCGTCCGTAAGCGTAAGCAAGGGCGAGCATCAGCTGCGCGTCGGGATTATCGTGGGCGGCAGCCGGACGCAGCCAGTGCACGGCCAGCTCGGGATCAGGCTCGGCGCCGACGCCCTCGAACACGCAGCGTCCGAGCAGCGCCACCGCCTCGAGGTCTTCGCCGCGCCGCACCCGGGAAAAACTCTGGCGCGCGCGATCACCCATGATGACCCAGTCCTGCGCCTGTTTCACCTCTGCGGGCTTTAGCTCATTAGAGAGGCGCTGAATCTGCGCCGCCGCGCGCGGCTCGTCCCGCCCGGCGGCCAGTCGGAACCACATCAGCGCACGCACCGGATTTTTTTCACCGCCCTCGCCCTTCGCGTTCATCAGGCCCAGCATGTAGCGTGACGCCGAGTGCCCGTACAGCGCGACGACGCCGAACACTCGGCGGGCGCTCTGCAGATCCTGAACCACGCCATCGCCGTTGCGCCAGCGCAGCGCTCTCTGATACAAAACCTCAGGCTCGGTTTTCAGCAGATTGTCTGGGGTGAGATCGGACGGCCTCATCGTTGTGCATTCAACTCGTACAGAGCAAGTCTGCCACACATTTCCCTGAACTGTCGTCTGCCTCCCCGGCGCTGCAGGGATCGGCGATGAACTCAGCCCGCAGGAAGCGGCGAACGCCCCAGCATCATGTCGGCCGCCTTCTCGGCGACCATCATCGTGGGCGCACCGGTATTCCCCGAGGGCATAGTCGGCATCACCGACGCATCGACCACGCGCAAACCCTCCAGCCCTTTCACGCGCAGTTCGGCATCGACCACCTTGCCCATGCTGCAGCTGCCAATGAAATGCCAGCTGGTCGTGCCGCGCTGACGCGCGCAGTCAAGCAGCTCGTCATCGGTCGTCGCAGCGGGCGGCGGGAACTCATCGCGGACGATGTACTTCTGGAAGGGCTCGCTATGCATGATGCGCCGCGCGAGGCGCAGCGCATCGATCGCCACACGCCGGTCTTCGTCGCTTTGCAGATAATTGGGCTGCACCGCCGGCAGCTCGAAAGGATCGAGCGAGCGCAGGCGCACATTGCCCACGCTGGTCGGGCGCAGCTGGTAATAACCGAGGGTCATGCCCGGAAAATCATCCAGCTGACCGGCAACGCCCGACGCATAACTACCCGGCGCAAAGTGAAACTGCAGATCGTCCAGCGCCACATCAGGGCGCGACTTGGTGAATGCATACGCCACCGAGGGGCTGATCGCCAGTACGCTGGGCTTGCCCAGCGCCCATTTGACGATCTCGCCCAAGAGGCGCACGCCGCGTGCGGTGTGATTGATGGTCGTGACGCCCTTCACGCGCAAAATGGTGCGCACCATGTAATGGTCCTGGAAATTCTCGCCCACCTCTTCCATCGCGTGCACGACGCGCACGCCCATCTGCTGCAGGAATTCTGCCGGGCCCACGCCCGAGAGCTGCAGGATCTTTGGCGAGTTTCCCGCACCCGCCGACAAGATGACCTCACGGCGCGCCTTCACGCTGTGCAGCGGTCCGCCGCGCTCGCGCTGAAATTCCACACCCACAGCGCGCTTGCCTTCGAACAGAATCTTTGTCACATGCGCATGCGTCCTCACGTCCAGCCGCCCGGTCGCTTTCGCGGGCTTCAGAAACGCGGTCGCGGCACTGATGCGACGGCCCTGATGAATCCAGCGCTGGTAATAACCGGCGCCGGTCAGCTGGCCACGATTGTAGTCAGCATGCCTGGGAATGCCCAGCTCATTGCCCGCGGCCTCGATGAAGGCATCGCACAGCGGATGACGCCAGTCGCAATCCGTGATCGGCAGCAGCCCGTCGCTGCCGCGCACGGCCGGGTCATGCTCGCCAATGCGGCGCTCGGTGCGGCGGAAATACGGCAGCACCTCGCGATAGCTCCAGCCGGCGTTTCCCAGCGCAGCCCACTGGTCGTAATCCTCTGCCTGACCGCGCGTGTAGTTGAAACCATTGATCGCGCTCGATCCGCCCAGCGTGCGGCCCATGCGCGTGACCACGCGCCGGCCGGCAGAACCCTCGGCAGGTTCGGTGGAGAAGTCCCAGGTGTAACGCGGGTCGTGACCGACCTTGATGAAACCGGCGGGAATATGAAGGTAAGGATTGATATCCGACGGGCCCGCCTCCAGCACGCAGACCGTGTAGCGGCCGTCTTCGCACAGACGGTGCGCCAGCAGACAGCCGGCAGCCCCCGCGCCGACAATTACGTAATCAAATGCTTCCATCGTCTCTGTCCTTGTTATTGTTGTTAACAGATTTCTTGTTGTGTTTTTCTTTGCGCGATGACGGCCGCTATGCGCCAGCGTCCGGCGGCAGCGGCGCCAGCCCTCGGATCATGTCCGAGGCTTTTTCCGCGATCATCATCGTGGCCGCGCAAATGTTCGCCGACGGCACCGTGGGCATCACCGACGAATCCGCGACGCGCAGTCCCTGCAATCCGTGCACACGCAGCTGATCATCCACCACCGCCATTGTATCGTCTGCCTTGCCCATGCGCGCCGTGCCGTTCAGGTGGTAAGAAGACACGCCATACTGGCGTATGAACGCGAGCAGTTCCTCATCGCTGGTCTTGCCGGAGCCCGGCATAGTCTCGGACTCCACGTAACGGGAAAGCTCCGGCGTCTGCAGCAACTGTCGCGCGAGACGAACACCGTCAATCAGGGTCTTCTGATCACGCTCGTCGGTCAGATAATTCGGCTGCACCCGCGGGGATTCAAAGGGATCTGCGCTCCTGATCTGCACATGGCCACGGCTGTCAGGCCGATGCTGCCAGACGCCGCAGGTCATGCCGGGATAGGTGTCGAGCATGCCGACATAGCCCTCGCGGTAGCTGGCCGGCGAAAACACGCCCTGCAAATCCGGACGCTTGAGCCCGGCGCGCGACTTCCAGAAAAAATGCACCAGCGAGGGGCTGAGCGCCAGTATGCTGGGCTTGCCGACCAGCCAGCGCGCGACCTGCACCACCAACCCGGTACCGCGCGCCATTTCATTCATGGTTCGCACGTTCTTCGCACGCGCCACCAGACGCACCGAAAAATGATCGGCCAGATTCTGGCCGACACCCGGCCGATGGTGCACAACACGCACACCGAACGCCTGCAGGAATTCAGCATCACCAATGCCCGACAGTTGCAGCAGACGCGGCGTGTTGATCGCACCCGCGCAGACAATCACCTCGCGGCGCGCGCGCACTTCATGACGCATATCCCGCTGCTGTCCTCGCGCATACTGCACACCCGTCGCGCGCCGACCCTCGATCACGATACGGGTTGCCTGCGCCCGTGTGCGTATCTCCAGATTGGGACGACCCTGCGCCGGCCTCAGAAAAGTGCGCGAGGTGCTCATACGCCAGCCCTGATCGATAGTGCGCTGGAAGTAGCCCACGCCCTCTTGCGTCGCGCCGTTGTAATCGGGATTACGCGGGATTCCCAGCCCCTGCGCGCCGGCGATGAAGGCCTCATTGACGGGGTGATGCCAGTCGATGTCCGAGACGGGGAGCAGACCATCGCGGCCGCGATAGCGTTCGTCGCCGGTGGCGCGCCGCTCGGTTCGACGGAAATACGGCAAGACATCGGCATAGCGCCAGCCGGAATTGCCGAGCGCCGCCCATTCGTCGTAATCCTCGCGCTGACCGCGGTTATAGACGAGCCCGTTGATCGCGCTGGAACCACCCAGTGCCCGACCCTGCGGCAAGGGTACGCGGCGTCCGAAAGTCTGTTCATTCGGCTCGGAATAAAACTGCCAGGTGAAGGCCGGATCGAACATCACCTTGGTGAAACCGGCGGGAATATGCAGCCACGGATGCCAGTCGCTGCCGCCGGCCTCCAGCAGACAGACGGTCGTCTGCCGGTCTTCGCTCAGCCGGTGGGCAAGAATGGCGCCGGCCGCGCCGGCGCCCACGATCACGTAATCGAAGGTTTCGGGAGTTCTTGTTATGGTGGTCATGAAGCTTCAGATACGCGATACAGCGGGTAACACAACGCACGACGTCGCGCGCCCTGCGGATTCTATCAATCGCTTATGGAATTTCAGAGGAAACCGGGGCTCGTCCGCTTCGCAATAGACGAAGCCCGTCCTTGGCGTTTCAAAACCGCCGTGACCGCCGGATCAGTCCAGAAAATCGGGCTGCTCTTTCAGTATCCGGGCATACAGCGGCTGGAACTGGAACCAGCCCGCATAGGGCGATCCGACGATGTCATAGGTCTGCTGCGCGGAGGCCGCCGAGATCGTTTTCAGTGGTTTGCCATGCGACGCCGCCTCGGCCATCAGCTGCACCTGACAGCTGCGCTCGAGACAGATGTACCACCATGCGGCCGCATCGACGGTCTGGCCGACCGTGAGGATGCCATGATTCTGCAAAATCGCCGCCTTGTTCTGGCCGAGCGCCTTCGAAATGCGCACACCTTCATCGACCTCGATCGCCACGCCGCCAAAATCATCGTACACCGCATGATCATTGTAAAACGCGCAGACATCCTGAGTGATGTAATCCAGCGGACGGCCCAGCGCCGACCACGCGCGGCCATACGGCGAATGCGTGTGCGCGGCGGCGTTCACGTCGGGGCGCAGCGTGTGGATCGCCGAATGAATGGCGAAGGCCGCGCAATTCACCGGATGATCGCCCTCGACCACACTGCCATGATGATCGACCCGGATCAGGTTGGAGACTTTCACCTGACTGAAATGCACGCCGTAGGGATTGACCCAGAAGGTATCGGTGAACTCCGGATCGCGGGCAGTGATATGTCCAGCCACGCCTTCGTCAAAACCGAAGCGCGAGAACAGCCTGAACGCGCCGGCCAGCTTCTGCTTTCGATGCAGCCGCTCCTCGGCCAGCGTGCTGAACTTCGGGATGGACGGAAGGCTGGGGGCGTTGCCGTTCCCGAGCTGCTGCTGGTTGAGCTGGATAGCGGACAATTCGGCGTGGTCGTTCATGATGTCTCCTGGTGGGTGGCGGCGGTACATGTATTTTCAAATTATTATCTGTCAGCTGCGCGCGCCTTGGGCAGATAGTAAATCAAGCGCGGGAACGATAGCTGCGCTGACCAAGGCTCTACAATACCTTCCGGAACTATCCTGCCCGGCTACCGGAGAATGAACCACCATGACATCGCTGATCCGACTGATTGCACTGACAGGCCTGCTGATCGCGCTGCCCGCCTCTGCTGCGGGCAAGTTCTACACTCAGGATGAGTTCGATGCCTTGCATGCCGAGGGCAAAACCATCGTCATCCACGTTCACGCAGAGTGGTGCGGCACCTGCAAGGCGCAGGATGTTCAGGTGAACGCCGCGATGAGCTCACCGGAATTCAGGGACGTCGTTTTTTTTGAAGTCAATTTCGACAGTCAGCGAAAGGCCGTGAAATTCTTCAACTCAAAAGTACAGAGCGTGCTGATCATCTTCAAACAAGGCAAGGAAATCGATCGCACGGTGGCCATTCGTGACCCGGGCGCGCTGCAGGCTTTTCTGCGACAAGCACTCCCCTGACCACCGGCCCAACATCATGCCCAAAGCCTATCTGATCGCCGAACTCACGATCCACGATGCCGAGGCCTACGAGCGCTACCGGCAGCAAGTCGTGCTGACGCTGGATGCAGTCGGCGCGCGCTTCATTGTCCGCGGTGGAAAGCGCCTGCAGATGGAGGGCGTTGATGACGCTCATCACGACCATCTGCGCACCGTGATCGTCGAATTCCCGTCAATGGAAGTGGCGCTGGCCTGGTATGAATCGCCCGCCTACACACCACTGATTGAACTGCGTCGCTCAGCCACTGACAGCCGCTTGTTCCTCGTCGAGGGCGCCTGATACCGGCGATACTGGCGACACCGGCAAGAACGGCAGCATCGCCCTCCCGGTAATCTCAAAGCCGAAGCTCTCGGCCTGCTGCGGATCGAACGACAGCATTGCTGCCATGACTGCAATGGCCTCGCCCTGAGAGATGAAACGCCGGCGCAGAAGGATGTCTGTCGGCACCGATGCCGTCGAGCCGCCCAGCCCCTTGCAGGTCGCCGTGAACAGACCTTTCTCGATCTTCCCGCGCCATTCGAACCCGGCCTCGCGCCAGAAGACCCAACAACCGGCGGAGGCGGGCACTTTGTCGTTCCAGAGCACCAGCTGAATCGGCTTGGGCGGGGGTGGCTCGGGGAGCGGCTCAGGGAGCGCCTCAGCCAGCTCCTCTGCCCCTGTTTGCTGCTCTTCACCCGCCACGATGATGCCCGGCTCCTGCAGCGACGACTCATCCGTGATCGCAGATTCGGCGTCTGGTTCAGAGCCAGATTCCGCGTCTGGTCCGACCACTGAGTCGGCGTCTGATTCGGAGGCCGACTGAGCGGCTGTCGCAGCCTGCGCGTCGTCCTGTTCGATTAGTTCGACCTGTTCGACCTGTTCGGTGGCGGGCTGTTGCGCTGTGGTGTCCGGGGCGTCGGTGTCTGCAGTCGGCATGGGGAGTTCTTCACTCAGTCGCCGCTCGGGCGACAAACGCGGGAACTCTAGCAGAAGGACGGGAAAGGCTCGTCGGGCGCCTGTGTAAACGGTGTCAACGACCCGGCATGCTCAGGCGATGCCCAGATAGATCTTGCGTATACGGTCATCCGAGGACAGCGCCGCTGCGGTGCCCTCCTGCGCCACACTGCCATGCTCCAGCACGTAGGCACGGTCGGCAATGTGCAGCGCCGACTGCGCATCCTGCTCGGCGACGAGGATCGCCACGCCGGAATCGCAGATCTTGCGGATCGCGGCGAAGATCTCCATCTTCAGCCGGTGCGCAATGCCCACAGAAGGTTCATCCAGCAGAAGCAACTGTGGCGCGCCCATCAGTGCACGGCCAATGGCGACCATCTGCTGCTGCCCGCCCGAGAGCGTGCTGACAATCTGATCGTGCCGCTCGGCCAGTATCGGAAACAGCGCATAAATGCGCTCCAGATCCCGTGCAACGGCATCACGATCGCGGCGCAGGTAAGCGCCCAGCCGCAGGTTCTTGATCACCGACAGTTCCGGGAACAGCCGGCGGCCTTCCGGGCAATGGCAGATGCCCTGCCCCACCACCTGTTCGGTCGAGAAAGAATGCAGCGACTGCCCATTGAAATTCAGCGTGCCCCGGGAGGGCAAGGCGCGCGAGATGACTTTCAGCAGCGTCGATTTGCCCGCGCCGTTCGGCCCGAGAATGGCGACCAGTTCGCCCTTGCCGATCTGAAGGCTGACATTCTCCAGCGCGATTGCCTGACCATAGGCGGCAGTCAGTTTGTCCAGTTCCAGCATCATGATTCCACCGCCATCGGCGTCTGTTTGCCGATATATGCCTCGATCACGCGCGGATTGCTGACGATCTCTGCCGGCGGGCCCTCGGCGATCACCTCGCCGAAATCCAGCGCGATCACGCGTGACACCAGCTGCATGAACTCGCGCAGCTTATGCTCGATCAGCAGTATCGTGAGATTCTTCTCGGCGTGCAGCTTGCGGATCAGCGAAGAGATCGCCTCGATCTCGGACGACCCCAGCCCCGCGAAAGGTTCATCGAGCATCAGCAGTTCCGGCTCGGCCGCCAGCGCGCGCGCGATTTCCAGTCGGCGCAAATCGCCATACGACAGCAGCTCGGCGGGCGTGTGCGCCTTGGCCGCCAGACCGACCTGTTCCAACAGCTGCATGGCCCGCTCGCCCAGATCAGGATGATGCACACGCGGCCCCAGACTGCCGACCAGCACGTTCTCCAGCACCGACAAGCCGACAAACGGACGGCAGAGCTGAAACGTGCGCGCCACGCCCAGCGTGACAATCTTGTGCGGCCTCACGCCGCGCAGCGAGTGGCCATTGAACACCACCTTGCCCGCATCGGGCGCAATGAAGTTGGTCAGCAGATTGAACATCGTGGTCTTGCCCGCGCCATTCGGGCCAAGGATGCCGACAATCTCGCCGCGCGCGATCGTCATGCTGACGTTCTTCACTGCATGCAGTCCGCCGAAGCGCTTGTCCAGGCCCTCCACCGCAAGCAGTATCTCGCTCATGGCCTGCCCCCGATCGCTGCGCGCACTCGTTGCCACAATGGCGCGATCACGCCATCCGGCAAAAAGAAAATGATCAGGATCAGCAGCACGCTGTAGACCATCAGCCGCCATTCACCCACGTTACGCAAACCCTCGGTCAGCAGTGTCAGAAGCAATGCGCCGCCCACCGGGCCGAAGATCGTGCCCATGCCACCCACATACACCATCGTGATCACGGTGACCGAGGTCACCACCGCGAACAGCTGCGGGCTGACCTGCAGCTGATAGTGCGCATACAGCGCGCCGCCCAGCCCGGCAAACGCCGCGCTGATCACCAGCGAGACGATCTTGTAGGTGGTGATCGGAATGCCTGCGGCAAGACAAGTCGCCTCATCACCGCGTATCGCGCGCAGTATCAGCCCCCAGCGCGAACGTGCCAGCCATCCGAGCAGGAAGGTGATCACGCCCAGCAGCGCGAGCACGAACCAATAGTAGTGCAAGTGGTTGCGGATCAGTGGCGCAATATCCTGAATGCCCTCTTCGCCGCCGGTATGCTCCCAGAAGATCAGCATCAGTCGCTGCATGATGACCGCAGCAGAGAGCATCGCCAGCGCAAAGTACGGGCCCTTCAGCCGCAGCGTCGGAAAGCCCAGCAGCAAGGCAAAGGCCATCGCCAGCAGCATCGACACGGGCAGGCTCCACCATGGGCCCAGCGCCATCTGCACATTCAGAAAACCGGCCGCATACGCGCCGACGCCAATGAACAATGAGTGCCCGAAATTCTCCCGCCCGGTCAGGCCTGACATGAAATCCCAGCTGACCGCCCAGATGCCATAAATCGCCGCAACGGTCAGCACACCCACCAGATACGCGCCGGGAAACACCAGAGGGGCGACTGCCAGCAGCGCCAGCGCGCAGACACCGGCGGCACCACTGACACGATCAAGTCGCTTGAATCCGCTCATGACGGTGCCCTCAGAACGCGGCGCGCTTGCCGAAGAAGCCCGCCGGGCGGAACACCAGCATCAGCAGCGTGGCCAGCACCGACACGATCTCCGTCCAGCTGGTGGACACCAGATAGGCGACCAGCGTCTCGGCATAGCCCAGCATCAGTGCGGCCAGAATGCTGCCCGGGATGGAGCCCAGACCGCCGACGATCACGATCGCAAACGCCTTCACGATCGGCAGCAGGTGCATCGATGGTTGTACCGACAGAAACGGCCCGGCCAGCACCCCCGCCAGCGCCGCCAGCGAGGCCGAGATCGCCATTACCAGCGAGAAGATGCGGTCGCTCGGTATGCCCATGTACTTCGCCGCTTCGGCGTCCTGAGAAATCGCGAGAATCGCGCTGCCCAGCCGCGTGCGCTGGATGAACAGATACAGCGCGCCGATGGACACCACCGCAATGAGCAGCGTCAGCAGCCGCTGGCCTGCCACATCCACGCCGCCCAGGCTGACCTTGGCTTCGATAAAGGCGGGCACGTTCCGGTACTCGGAACCGAAGATCAGGAACAACGCCTGCTCGACCACCAGCGATACCGCCAGCGTGATCATCAGCACGCCAAGCTGCGAGTAACGCAATGGCCGGATCAGCACCTTCTCGACGATCACGCCGAAAATAGCGACGAAAGCAATCGCCAGCAGCGCTGCCTGCCACAACGGAAGGCCGAGTATGCCGGTGCCGACATAGGTGCCGTAGGCACCCAGCGCATAGAACGAGCCGTGTGCGAGATTCAGCACGCGGGCCACGCCAAAGATCAGCGTGAAACCCACGGCCAGCATTGCGTAGATCGCGCTGGTGACCGCGCCATAGATCAGGATCTCCACGATGGAGCCTTATTTCTTCATCCAGGGCGGAAGAATGAAATTCCCGGTGCGCAGCTCTTTAGGATAGATGACGACGCGCTCGCCCTTCTCCTGCCACTGTGCAAAGACCAGATTGGTCTTGCCCTTGCCGGTCTGAACGTCATGGTTCTCGTCGAAGGTAATCTCGCCGGCAATGCCCTCGTGCCTGGTCTTTTCCAGCTCTTTGATGATTTTGTCGGTGTCAAAGCTGCCCGCACGCTTGACAGCATCCGCATACAGCAGCACCGCGTCATAGGCAAAGTAAGCGGTATAAACGGGATAGTTGGGTGAGCGCTTTTTGAATTCGTCAAAGAAAGGGACAGTCTTCTTCGTCAGCGGCGCGCGTACCGCAAAGTTTCCGGCGACCTGAGAAATCGACTTGCCGCCGATGCGGCTGAAGAAATCGCCATCCATGCTCTTCACATCAATGCCGCCATACGGCACCGGCACCTGAGCGTCATGCCACTGCTTGGCGAAGATATCTGACGAGCCATGCGAGACCATCACGATCATGTACTGCGCGCCGCTGGACTTGACCTTCGCCAGCAGCGGCGAAAAATCCGAGGTCTGGGTGTCGAATAATTCTGTCAGCTTGATCTCGGCGCCAATTTCTTTCGCGCCCTTGGACAGCACGGGCACCAGATCCTGAACCCACTTGGCGTTCTCGCCGACGATGGCGATTTTTTTAAAGCCCAGCTCGCCGATCACGAAATTCGAGATGTAATCGACCAGCCCGCGCGCCTGATGCGCAGCATTGATCGGCCCGACGCGGAAAATATATTTGTAGTTGTCGTAATCGGTCTTGACCTTGTTGGTGATGCTCGGCGATGCCGCGCCCACCCCCAGATAGATCATCTTCGCCGCCGAGATATGCGGCAGCTGCGCGAGCGTCACGCCGCTGGTGTAACCACCGATCAGCACATCGACTTTTTCATCGGCGACCAGCTTGCGAATCGCGCTGATGCCGGTCTCGGGATTTTCAGTCTCGTCGGCAGAGACGAATTCAACTTTGCGGCCGAGGATGCCGCCTTTCTTGTTGACCTCTTCCACCGCCATTTTCACGGCGGTGAGCGTGTCACGCCCCACCTGGAGCTGTACCGAGGTCGGAACGCCTATTCTGACGGGTTTGCTGTCCTGCGCATGAGACAGCGTCGGCAGCATACAACTGAGGGGAAGAAGAACACCTGCTACCGCGCGGCCGCACCACTGGTGCAGTCGCCTTGCACTGATTGCCATGCTGTCTCCTCGTCTGACTTTTTTATCGCCCCGTCGACCGGGACTGTTCTGATCAGGCCGTACAGTGATTCAGGGCGTCGGCAGACCCTGGTCGTTCCGGAACGCGCCAGATCGTTTAGGGGAATGTAGTCGGATCGAAAGTTTTGTGCAATGACGCGGTGCGGCATAGAGCGGCAGCATCCACGTTGCCACTGCTATACGCAGAAAACACCGGGAAATATCAAATTTTTAATCGTCAGAGCGGTTCGCCAGTCCAGATGACTCTTTTAAACCCAGCACAATAATGGGAAACTTCGACGTCAAATTTTTGAAAAATACGTTTTGAGGCATTCATGATGTGCACGCAAAAACCAGCCGCAAGCTTTCAAGTTAAACGCCTGACCTTTTTACTGCTGCTGATGACCAGCTCTGTCGCATGCGCAGAGTGGGAGCAAACCCCTCATAAGGGTGAAGAGACCAGCACCCACTACCATGACAAATCGACGATAAAAGGAACGAGCAGTGTCGTCAAAATGACGACGATGATTGATTATTCCGTCGCGAAAAATCTCAAGTCGGGCAACCAATACGCATCAGTGAAGAGAGTGGACGGCTACGATTGCCGTTATGGGACATCGGCACCCATTACCGTGTCTTATTTTTCCGGCTCAATGAGCACGGGAGAGCTTGTATATGCTTACACAGTGAAAAACAGCGATCTGGAATGGGAGCCGGTAGCTGCTTCTGCGCTCATTGAGAAGCATTGGAAAATCGCTTGCGGTAAAGATTAGCGCCTGCTTGCAGCACCACTATCCTTCCCGATCATCACGATCGCAAGCACTCTTTGGTCGCCAGGACGGGACTTGAACCCGTACGCCCGTGAAGGCGGCAGATTTTCTTACCACTATAGCTTTCGCTACCGACATTCCGTTCGTGGTCTGGACTATACCTTCACCCTAGCCGCTACGCCGTAGGTGCTCGCCGTCTAGTCTCTACACCTTTCCATTGCTGGACTTGGCTCGGTATTGGCATCAGCTTTACCTGTTAAGCGTTCACCGAATTTGACGAGTTCTACTCTCTCCGTTTCCGGAAAGGCACTCAAATTTTGTTTAAGTCTGCTGTGTATACCAATTTCACCACCTGGCGGCGACTGCTATTTTACCAACTTCAGGCGCCTGCCAGGTAGCGATGGTTCATCCGCACTGCACCGCGGCCGAGAGGGTGTCTCAGAAGCGGTAGCGCAGACCAACCAGCACGGCGCGGGGCGCACCCGGCGCAACGAAACGGCTGGTTGTCGCATCGGCCAGCACGCCGGAGGCGTTGTAAATGCTGTCCGCCATCAGACCATAGGTGGCAAAGCGCGTATCGAACACGTTCGTCATGCGGGCAAAGTACTCCAGCTTTTTATCGGCCTGATAGCTGGCATGCAGGTTGAGCAATGCGTAACCACCCACCCGGGCATTGACCGACCCGGCCTCGGTGTCACCATCTTCATTGCCCTGCGTGACCTGGCCTGACGCGGCAATGACAGTGCCTCCGACGATCATTTTCGGCGCCGCATGCCAGTCGGCATTCAGTTTCAGCGTGTGTGAGGGCAGGCCGGCGATGCGCGTGCCTTTGCTGATCGCGATCTCACGCTCGCCGCCGAACAGCTCACCATCCGACTGATAGGTCGCATGCAGGTAGCTGTAGCTGATACGCAGATCGAACGCCGCAACTCGCGTGTATGCGCTCAGATCGAGACCCTGACGACGCGTCCTGGAAAAATTGCTGAAATAACCGAGGCCGGCCTGATCGGTGGGCACGAACAGAATGTCGTTCGAATTATCCGAGCGATAGACCGACACCGTGTACCCGGAATCATCAGACAGCTTCCAGCGCATGCCGGTTTCCAGCGTGCGCGCGATCACCTGCTTCAGATAAGGGTCGGCCTGCAGGCCGGTGGGCAAACGGCAGCCGTTGTCCGGATCGGCGCAGCCCAGCTCGATGACCGTGGGCACGCGGTTACTCTGACCCAGATTACCAAACACCGTCACGCGCTCATCCAGCTTGCGGCTGATGCCCAGCGAGGGATTCAGGCTGTTATAGCTGAAAGATTCCTTCGGCTGGTCAACGCCCGCGCCGGTGTCGTACCGGGTCAGGGTGTTGCTCACTTTTGCGTGATTAAAGCGCGCGGCGGCCGTCAGGTGCGTCGCCGGATTGATCGCATAGGTGTCCGACGCATACAGGCCCAAGGCGTAGGAACTACCGCGCACAGCCACCACGGATTCGGACGCGCCGCAATCATCGACGAAACGCGTCACGTCGAGCTCGCAGTCAGCGGCCTGATAGCCACCGTATCTTACGCGGCTCGCATCCAGGCTGGCGCCGGTGGTGATCTGGTGCGCATCGAGTATTTTGGTCAGGTTGACGCTGGTGCCATAACCCGTCTGGCGGGTATTGGTCAGGTTGATCACCGCCTCGTCGGCGCTCTCGGCATCGCCGCTCGATGTGCGGCGCGTGCTGTGTCGCACATAGGCATTGGCAGCCAGTTCCGTGCTGCCATCGAGCATGCGCTGCAAATTAAAGTTGAGCATGTTCAGCTCATTGCGCGTGCGGTCGAGGTAGGTGTAAGCCCAGCGGCGGTTTGTCTCGTACATGCCGTTCACGCGCGTGCCGTCTTCGTTGTAACCGTAACTGGGCAGCAGGCCATTGCCCAGCAGGTTGCTGCGGCCGACCAGTAAAGAGACGTCCCAGTTCACGTCGGCCTGCTGGCGCCCGGTCTTGATGAAGATATTGCCCAGCTTGCCTTCGGATTCGCGGCGCCAGCCATCTTCATGAAACGCCGTGCCAGCGATGAAGTTGTGCCAGCCATCTTCCGATTTGCTGCCATAAGAGACATCCGCCCGCTTGCGCATATAACTGCCCAGCGACACCCTGACATCGGTACCCGGTGCAGTCAGACCGGATTTCGTGGTGAATGCCAGCGCGCCACCCAGCGTGTTCAAACCATAGATGGGGTTCGATCCCGGCACCAGCGTGACATTGCCGATCGCGGCTTCGGGCAGCATGTCCCAGTTCACCACGTCGCCAAAAGGCTCGTTCACACGCACGCCATCCAGATATACCGACAGACCCTGCGGCGAACCCAGCAGACTCGACAGACGGAAGCCGCGATAGGTAATGTCGCCCTGAAACGGACTGCCCTGAACATCATTGACGTTCACGCCGGTCAGGTTGTTGGCCATGAACTCGGTCAGGTTCAGGCTCTTGCTGCGATAGACCGTTTCTTCGTCAACTGTCTGCACGTCATACGGCAGCTTGTTTTTCTCGATGCCCAGTCCGGGCAAAGGCGAGGTGCCCACCACCTCGACGGCCTGAAGCTTTTTGTCCGTGGTCTCTTGCGCCTGAATGACCGGCTGGACAAACAAGGCCGCTACGGCCATGGCCAGGGTCGTTCCCTTCAGCTGGGGGAATCTGTTCTTCATCTCGTGCTCGTTATAGTGATTGAAATATCGGCTGACGGGGCGCCATCTTAGGCAACTACTGAAATTGTGGAAATAGGAGAAATTCCCAACGTAACGGGTCCGCGCACAAACGTTATTCAACTGAAAACTTTATGTGCCGCTGATGAGTCGCTGTACTGAGACGCCAGACGATTGACACGATTACAATCAGCGTCTCTTACAACCACCGCATCCGCTGACTCACACAATGACAGACCGCCCCCTGCACATCATGCTGGTAGATGATCATGCGGTTGTCCGTGCCGGCTATAAACGTTTCATCGAGCTCGACCCGACGCTGCAGGTGGTCGCCGAAGCAGCCACCGGCGAAGAGGCTTACACCCTTCTGGAAACGACCAGGATCGATGTCGTCATCATGGACTTGTCAATGCCGGGACAAGGCGGCTTCGAGACGCTGCGGCGCATCATCAATCGCTTTCCACAGCAGAGGGTACTCATCTTCACCATGCACGAAAACGCATCGATTGCGAAACAGGCGCTGCAGCTGGGCGCCTGCGGCTATCTGACCAAGAGCATGGAGCCGGAACTGATCGTGCGGGCAATCCATGATGTGCTGTCAGGGGCGACGCCCGTGGCCGACAGCATTGCTGAAGCACTGCAAGACCTCAATGACAATAAGCCGCCTCATTTTGAGCTGCTGCCAAGGGAGTTCGAGATCTTTATCCGGCTGGCCAGTGGTGACAGCATCGAAGCGATCAGCGACAAACTTCACCTGAGTCCCAAGACAGCGGCCAACTATCAGGCCAGCATCCGCAAAAAGCTGAATCTGAATTCCACGCTGGATCTGTATCAGTACGCGCGGGAGCATGGCCTGCTCGACGCCGGCTGACCTCGGGAAGCGATGACGGTGGTTGATTTTGCTTCGAAAAATCAGCAGAAATACTTTATGTCGATCTGTTGTTGCTATAGTGCGGGTTCACCACCGATGAGCAGGCCGCACGGGTTCGCGCGCGCTTAATATCCAGTTAAAACAACTAAAACATGCTCCACAGACGCCGCTTCAAACAAGCCCCACTCCCCGCGCTGATCTGCACCGTATTCGCGACGATCGCTCCCGCAGCGATGGCGGATGACATCCGCACCCTGCCCACCGTGGAGGTTGTCGGTTCACGCTACAGCCTGCTGGGGGCCGCGGATACTGCGAGCGAGGGCGCGGCCGGACAGACACAGATCGACAATCGTGTCGTGGCCCGCACCGGCGAACTGCTCGAGGTCGTGCCCGGGCTGATCGTCAGTCAGCACAGCGGTGAAGGCAAGGCCAATCAATACTTCCTGCGCGGCTTCAATCTCGATCACGGGCTGGACTTCAAAATCTCGCTGGATGGCATGCCAATCAACCAGCGCAGCCATGCGCACGGACAGGGCTGGGCCGACCTGAACCCGCTGATCCCTGAGCTGATCTCATCGATTCATTACCGCAAAGGCCCCTACTACGCGGCCGAGGGTGATTTTGCCAATGCAGGCTCGGCCAACATCTACTACACCGACACAGTGGACAAAGGTATCGCCAGCGTGGGGCTGGGGCAGAACGGGTTTTATCGCACACTGCTGGCCGATGCGCCCAAATTCCACGACGGCAAACTGCTGTACGGCCTTGAGCTTTCGCACTACGACGGCCCATGGGACAACCCGGACAACTATCGCAAGTACAACGGGCTCTTGCGCTATACCGAGGGCAGCAGCGCGAAAGGCTTCAGCCTGACGGCAATGGCCTACTCAGGCAAGTGGAATTCAACCGATCAGATCCCGCTGAATGAATATCAGGCGGGGAAGATAGGACGCTGGGCAGCCATGGACACCTCCAGCGGCGCGAACGCCAGCCGTTACAGCCTGTCCGGCGAATGGCGTCAGGCTGATGCCACTGGCACGCTGACCACGCAGGCCTACCTGATCAACAATTATCTGGATCTGTACTCGAACTTCGAATACGCACCGGAGAGCCAGTTCAATCAGCGCGACAGCCGGGTGACTGCGGGCCTGAACGTCGCCCGCGCATGGTATGTATCGGGCATCGGCAAGGAGGCGACAAATACACTGGGCATACAGCTGCAAAACGACAATATCCATAACTCGCTCAACAGCACTACCGCGCGCGTGCGCAATGCCAGCTGTCAGTTGCCGGGATCTGATACCGACCCTCAGATCCAGTGCCGTCGCGATCACATCACGCAGAGCAGTGTCGGCCTGTATGCTGAAAATCATGTGCACTGGAATGACTGGTTCCGCACGGTGGCCGGTCTGCGCGGCGATTATTTCCGTTTCAAAAATGTCGGGCTGAGCGATGCCGCCAACAGCGACACGGTCAGCGATTTCATCGCGACGCCGAAACTGAATCTGGTCTTCGGGCCCTGGCACAAGACCGAGTATTACTACAGCATCGGCAATGGATATCATTCAAATGATGCGCGTGGCGTGACGATAGGCACAGGCAATCGCGCGAACGGGCTGGTGCGCACTTTCGGTCAGGAAGTCGGTGTTCGCACGGAAATCATCGATGGCCTGCAGACCACGTTCGCCCTCTTCCAGCTGGATAATGCCTCAGAGATCGTGTATGTCGGTGACGAAGGCAGGACCGAAGACTCCGGCCGTCGCAGCCGCCGCACCGGCTTCGAGTTCAACAACTACTTCAAGGCGAACAAATGGCTAACTATCGATGCAGACTTCGCTTATGCACGCGCGCGTTTCCGTGATGCCGGGGGCGATGGCAAGTACATCGAAGGCGCTGTCGAAGGCGTGGCCTCGGTGGCCGCAATCATCGATAGTGGCGGACCTTACAGCGGCTCGCTGCAGCTGCGCTATTTTGGCCCGCGCCCGCTGACTGAAGACAACTCCGTGCGCTCGGACGCGACGACCACCCTGAATGGCAAGCTTGGCTACCGGGTCAGCAAAGATACAAAGATCGAGCTGATCGGTTTCAATCTGCTGGACAGCAAACACTCCGCCATCGACTACTACAGCGACTCTTACACCTTTGGCGGCACCAGTGGGCTGAGTGGACGTGTGTTCCATCCGATCGAGTCGCGCAACTTCCGGGTCGTGCTGATCACTCGTTACTAGCATGAGCCTGAATGTCGAGCATCACTCGCCCGATCATTGCGTATTCTGCCGCGTGATTGGCGGCGAGCTTCCCGCTGCACGGGTTCATGAAGATGACATCACGGTCGCTTTCATGGACATCGGGCAGTTGAACCCGGGGCACACTCTGGTCGCCATCAAGCGACATGCGGCGACTCTGCTGGATCTTTCACCGGCAGAGGCAGCCGCGGCCATGCAGACAGCGCAGCGCATTGCCCAGGCGATCGAGAAAAGCTTCGATCCCGCAGGCATTACCCTGCTGCAGGCGAATGGCAAAGAGGGTGAGCAGACCGTCTTTCACTTTCATATCCACGTGCTCCCGCGTCACCGCAATGACGGCATCGGTCTGGTCTGGCCACGCAAGAATCCGCCGCCTGAACAACTCGAGGATTACGCCCGCCAGCTGCGAGAAAAGCTACGCTGACCGCGGCAAGGCGTGAGCGCGCCGGAATGTGATAGCTTTCATACGAAATTCAGTTCATCGGCATCCGGCATTCGGGAGGCAGACATGGAAACCAAGCGCGCTCACTGGGAAAACGTTTATCAGACCAAGGCGCCGGACGCCGTCAGCTGGTATGCGCCTCATCTGGACACGTCGCTCAAGCTGATACAGCGGGCGACGAATGACCGGCATGCCGCCATCATCGACGTCGGCGGTGGCGAATCGACGCTGGTGGACGACCTGATTCGCGAGGGCTGCGACCGGATCAGCGTGCTCGACATTTCGCAGAAAGCGATTGACGTGGCGCGGCAACGCCTCGGCGACGCCGGTGCCAGCGTCGCCTGGTATTGCGCAGATATCACCACGGCCACACTGCCGGAAGCTTATTTCGATATCTGGCACGACCGCGCGGTGTTTCACTTCCTGACCCGTGAAGAAGATCGCGCACGCTATGTCGAACAGGTAATGCGATCGGTCAGGCACGGCGGGCATGTAATCGTCTCGACCTTCGGCCCCGAAGGGCCTGAAAAGTGCAGCGGGCTCGATGTCGTCCGCTATGACGCCGACCGATTACATGGACAGTTTGGCCGCAGCTTTGCGCTGATCGACAGTTCGACCGAGATCCACAACACGCCGTTCGGCACGACCCAGCAATTCCTCTACTGTTTCTGCCGGCTCGACTGATGATCGTGCGCAGTTCGCCTGTCACACAGCTGTCATATATTTCCATATAATTGGAAATATGAACAATCAGGATGCCATCACCGCCTTTCTCGCACTGGGACAGGAATCCCGCCTGAATATCTTCCGGCTGATCGTGCAACGGGGCGACACCGGGCTCACGCCTTCCGAGCTGATCGAGCAGCTGGGCATACCGAATGCCACGCTGAGCTTTCATCTGAAAGAGCTGACCCGCGCCGGTCTGCTGCTGGTGGAGCGGCAAAGCCGCCATCTGATCTACCGACCGAATGCCGCTCTGGTACAGGAACTGAGCGGCTTCCTGCTTGAAAACTGCTGCGGTGGCAAACCCTGCGGCCCGATGACGACACCACTCAAACGCAAGACAAACATCTCATGAAAACCTACAACATTCTTTTTCTGTGCACGCACAACTCGGCACGCTCCGTCCTCGGCGAGGCACTGGCGTCGACTGATCCGAGCGGCAAATTCGTTGGCTACTCCGCCGGCTCGACGCCCGGCGGCAAGGTGAATCCCTTCGCCGTGGAACTGGCGCTGCAGATGGGCTACCCGGTGGAGAAGCTGCGCTCGAAAAGCTGGGATGAGTTCGCTGCAGCCGATGCGCCCGCGATGGATTTCATCATCACCGTCTGCGATAACGCCGCCGGCGAAGTCTGCCCTGTCTGGCCGGGCAAACCTGCGACCGCACACTGGGGCTTCCCCGACCCCTCGCAGGTGCCGGGCGACGATGACGCAAAGCGGCAGGCGTTCAGAGAAGTCATGGTCGGGCTGAAGCGCCGCATCGAACTGCTGGCCGCGCTGCCGCTGGACAAACTGGACGCGCTGAGCCTTCAGGGCGAGCTGCGCAAACTGGCGAGTGCTGCATCATGAATTTTTTTGAACGCTATCTCACGCTCTGGGTATTTTTGTGCATCGTCGCCGGCATTGCACTCGGCCAGTTCTTCCCCGGACCCATTCAGCTGATCGGCGCGATGGAAATCGCTCAGGTCAACCTGCCGGTCGGTCTGCTGATCTGGGTGATGATCATTCCGATGCTGGTGAAGATCGACTTCGGGGCGCTGCATGAAGTGCGCCGTCATGTGCGCGGCATCGGCGTGACCCTGTTCGTCAACTGGCTGGTCAAACCATTCTCGATGGCGCTGCTGGGCTGGCTGTTCATCCGACACTGGTTCGCGCCGCTGCTGCCTGCCGAACAGCTCGACAGTTATATCGCCGGGCTCATTCTGCTGGCGGCCGCACCCTGCACGGCGATGGTGTTTGTGTGGAGCCGGCTGACGAATGGCGATCCGCTGTTCACCTTGTCGCAAGTGGCGCTGAATGACACCATCATGGTGTTCGCCTTCGCGCCCATCGTCGGACTGCTGCTCGGCATCTCGTCCATCGTTGTGCCCTGGGACACGCTGGTGACCTCGGTCGTGCTGTACATCGTCATCCCGGTGATACTCGCACAGCTCTGGCGCAAGCGTCTGTTGCGGGAGGGGCAAGAAGCTTTCGACGCCATGATGCATCGTATCGGCTCGTGGTCCATCGTCGCGCTGCTGTCCACGCTGGTGCTGCTGTTCGCATTTCAGGGCGAGGCCATCATTCGTCAGCCACTGGTGATTGCGTTGCTGGCAGTGCCTATCCTGATTCAGGTGCTGTTCAACTCTGCGCTGGCCTACTGGCTGAACCGCCGGCTCGGTGAATCGCATCAGGTCGCCTGCCCGTCGGCACTGATCGGCGCCTCGAATTTTTTCGAGCTGGCCGTCGCCGCTGCCATCAGTCTGTTTGGTTTTCAGTCAGGGGCCGCGCTGGCGACCGTGGTCGGTGTGCTGATCGAAGTACCCGTGATGCTGCTGGTGGTTCGCGTCGTGAATCAAACCAAGCACTGGTATGAGCAGCCTCGTTTAACGACTTCAGAAATTGCCTGAGCTCATGAACGAGTTGCCCAACATCGATACTGAAAGCTTTCGAGCGATCAATGAGGCCGAGCTTTTCGCCGGCCAGCGATCCGCCCATCCGCCGCGCATCCTGCTGCTGTATGGCTCGCTGCGGCAGCGCTCATTCAGCCGCCTGCTGGCCGAGGAAGCCGCACGCGTGCTGCACGCGCTGGGGGCGGAGACGAAGTTCTTCAATCCGAGCGGATTGCCGCTGCCCGATGACGCGCCGGACACCCATCCTAAAGTCGCCGAGCTGCGCGATCTGTCTGCGTGGGCCGAGGGCATGGTCTGGTCGTCACCCGAACGCCATGGCGCAATGACCGGCATCATGAAAGCGCAGATCGACTGGATACCTTTGTCGCTGGGCGCTATCCGTCCCACGCAGGGTAAAACACTGGCAGTGATGCAGGTCTGCGGAGGATCGCAATCGTTCAATGCGGTGAACCAGATGCGCGTGCTCGGGCGCTGGATGCGGATGCTGACCATTCCGAACCAGTCATCGGTGGCCAAGGCGTATGAAGAATTCGATGAAGCCGGCCGCATGAAGCCCTCGGCCTATTACGACCGTGTCGTGGACGTGATGGAGGAGCTGGTGAAATTCACGTTGCTCACGCGTGATATCGCGCCGTATCTGGTGGATCGCTACAGCGAGCGCAAAGAGGCGGCGGAGAAGCTGTCGGCGCGGGTGTCGCAATCGCGACTCTGATCCTGTGTCCGACGCTGCGAGAGGGGCGTTTTGCAGATTGCCAAAATGGCAGCGGCCGCCCAGAAAGGCAGCCGCTTTTTATTTGGAGGCGGGGGTCGGAATCGAACCGGCGTAGACGGCTTTGCAGGCCGCTGCATAACCACTTTGCTACCCCGCCGGGGGTGCGTATTGTAACCGCGAAGACCGCAGTTTGCTCGGATCGCTGCGCGGCTTGCTACAGCCTTTGTTCGCACATCACTCCGAATGAAAAAGGGAAGCTGGTTCAGCTTCCCTTTTGTATCCTGGAGCGGGAGAAGAGTCTCGAACTCTCGACCTCAACCTTGGCAAGGTTGCGCTCTACCAACTGAGCTACTCCCGCGAAAACAG
>JACCDH011671733.1_pt1 | contig 69176 bp, 67 predicted proteins | sample 7442481 | NCBI WGS metagenome assembly JACCDH01 (sample SAMN15323433, study PRJNA562643) | freshwater metagenome | isolation source: river surface water | place: USA:Blue River Watershed | collected 2017-08-15 | reverse complement strand
GTACCGACACTGATCCGAAATTTGAGATGGTGTTTGATGGCCCAATGAGTGTGGTTGAGAAGGCCATTGACCAGATGTATGAGAGCAGAGATAGGCGGGTAAAGGAAGCGGACAAGCCCAGCAAGGAGCGCGGCCCTGACCATCCTGCAGATGTTGTCTTAGAGACATTTCTGATTGCTTCTCAGATCATGAACACTCTTGAATGTAGTCAACAACTCAAGCTGAAGCCACGCTCTTGATTTAGTTATTGACATAGTTATTTAGTCAGCTCTCAAGCTGTGTTGCAGAGTCTTGATTGTCCCTCATCTATTCAAAAAAGCAGGCTGGGACCCAATCAAGGATCGCGCACCTATCGCATTGCTGACACGTGCGCAGCAGGTAGTGGCCGCAGGTATGGGCTTCCTTTGCCTGGATCTGTCCACAAAGCATTGAGGTGAAACCCACAGTGTTGCACTAACCTTGCGTGTGGCATTTACCGCGAATTTGGCGTCGGACCTTCTCCAAAGGACCGAATCAATGCTGACTATCCGAACTTAGTTCAGGTTCCGATCCACTGCGCTGGCCATGACTTATCCTGTACCAAGGACTTAACCTGTTCAGTGATGAGGCCGATCATCGCGGCAGTTGGCTTGGTGATCGGTCTTGTAAGAGATGTTGCACAATTAACCTGTCGAGAAATAAATGGGTTTTTTAATTCCACCATCTCCAGTTGTCCGGCTTTGACCTCGTCACTGACCGCCCCCGGCGACAGGATGGTGGAGGCCATGCCAGCCTGCACTGCTTTCTTGATATTAGGAAGAGAGTCGACTTCGGCAACCACCTGTAGTGACAAATGTTCTCTAGCGCAAACTTCATCGATGATTCGTCGCAGGCCGTGCCCTTTGCTGGGAAGCACCAGTTCCATTTCGGCCAGTTGCTTAAGACCAATTGATCGGGATCGCGGCCTTTGTCCAACTGGATTGACCAGTACAAGCTGCTCTTGCAGCATGGGCCGTTGTTCGATTGCGGTGTCGGGTGGTCCTTGGAAAAGCAGAGCGAGATCCAGCCGGCCATCCTGAAGCCATTCCCGGAGGAAGCCACTATGGCTCTCAACGAGCGTCAGACGCACGTCTGGGTAGCGCTCGCGGGTTGCCTTAAGGATGGGTAGTGTTGCCAGCAGAGCCACTGTTGTGGGTAGCCCCACTACGACTTCACCGCTAATCTTGCTGCCTAAGTTGCGCACTGCGGTACGCGCACGCTCCATATCGGCCAGCACGATGCGACTATGGTCAACCAATGTCTTACCAGCTTCGGTCAGGCGCATGCCCTTGTTTGAACGGATAAATAGAGCGATCCCAAGTTCTTCTTCAAGGGACGCGATGTGTTGGCTCAGCGCTGGCTGCGCGACATGCAACACCTTGGACGCTGGCAGGACGCCTCCGGCCTCACTAACCCCGACGAGATAACGAAGTTGACGGATTTCCATGGCTATAAGAATTCAAGATATTCAGTAGTTTCAAATTGTATTTTGTAAATAGAAGAAAAAATCACACACTGCACTTATCCATGGAGATCAAATGCGGGACGAAACTAAAAATACAGCCAATTCCACCGATTGCAGGCCGCTTCGGGACATTAGGGTTGTAGACCTGTCCCGGTTGGTTTCAGGTAACTTATTGACTCACGTGCTCGCAGATTTAGGAGCCACAGTCATTAAAGTGGAACCCCCCGTTAAGGGTGATGAGCTGAGAGCCTGGAAGCGTGAGGGTGTCAGTACTTACTGGCTCGCCTATAGCCGCAATAAGGACAGCGTCGAGCTTGATTTGCGCGATCAGCAGGGGATGCAGCAGCTTAAGCGCTTGATTGCTGAGGCAGATGTTCTCGTAGAGAACTTCAGACCTGGCACTCTGGAGCGCATGGGGTTGAACAAAGAAACTCTCCAAGCTCTGCGTCCTGGGTTGGTTCTGGTACGTATCTCTGGTTGGGGGCAATCAGGACTGTTTGCTAACAAAGGTGGGTTTGGGTCGCTCATTGAGGCCATGAGTGGCTTTGCAGCTATGAACGGTTACGAGGATCGTCCACCGGTGCTGCCACCATTTGCGCTCGCCGATTCGGTTGCCGGTGTCTACGGTGCTTCTGTCACGTTGGCCTGTTTGCACGAACGCGACCGTTCTGAGAGTCCAGAGCTCAAGGAAATTGATCTATCCCTGTTTGAGCCACTGTTCTCTTTCTTGGGGCCGCAGGCCGCAGAGTTCCAACTCACGGGAAAAGTTGTACCCCGGTCGGGTAGTCGTTCGCCAACTCATGCGCCTCGAAATGTGTACCGCACGCGCGATGGAAAGTGGGTCGCCTTGTCTGCTGGCATGGAAGGAACATTGGCGCGTCTGTTTGAGGGTATTGGTTATCCGGAAGGTTTGGTGGATCCCCGTTTTTCTACACACGAAGCACGTCTGGCCAACATTGATGCTCTCGATGACCTGATTCAAGGTCACATCGCCCGATTGGACCTGAACCAGGCACTCGAATTCTTTGAGAAGCGCGACATCACCGCCGGACCTGTCTGCGACATTGCCGATTTGCTGATGCATCCTTACATGCAAGAGAGGAAGTTGATGGTGGAGCAGACCACATCAGATGGACGAAGCATATCGGTTCATGCACCGCCATACAAGATCAACGGTCGACGCCCACCGATCCGACGTCAAGCTCCCTCACTGGGGCAGGACGATGGACGATGGCTCACGGATAGTGCTGTTAAGGGTGATCAAAAGGTGCATTCGGCATGATCAAAATGAACCAATTTATCCGTTCTTTTCTTTTTGTCCCAGCAGCTAGCGAACGTCTTTTGGCAAGCGCTATCGGCAAGGGTAGTGATTGTGTGATTCTGGACTTAGAGGATGGCACACATCGTAGCCAGAAGAACGTGGCCCGTGAAGGGCTTCCTGAAGCGATCCGACTTGTCAAGGCGGCCGGAAAAGATTCAGCGGTCCGCATCAACGGGGATTTACTGACAGCGATTACCGATTTGCGTGCATCGGTGTGCTCGGCGCTTGATTTGATTGTGCTACCCAAGGTTGAACATCCCCGAGACCTGGAGCTTATAGACAGAGTCGTCACAGCACTAGAGCGCGAAGCGGACATGAAGCAGGGGCAGGTAAGGTTTCTGTTGCAAATCGAGAGTGCTGCAGCATTGCCATGTCTGCATGCCATTGCTGCCGCTACGCCACGCAACATGGGAATGATGCTTGGGAGCGAAGATTTTTCACTTGACTGCGGTTGCATGCCTACGCCCGACGCCCTGTACGTACCCAGTCTGATGGTGCTGCATGCTGCTCGTGCTGCACGGATTCAACCGATCGGATTCGTGGGCTCGATTGCCAATCTTGGAGCGCCGGAAAGCTTTGTGCCCGTTGTGGAACGTGCGCGTGATCTGGGCTTTCGCGGTGCCGTTGTGGTTCACCCAAAGTTTGTGGATGTCGTGAACCAGTGCTATACGCCTGTCCCTGAAGAACTTGATCGCGCCAGACAGATTGTTGAGGTTTTCGAGAAGGCCGATGCCTTGGGTCAGGGAGCGATCAGGATTGGTGATCTGATGGTTGACAAACCAGTCTACCAAAGGGCCTTGACCCTGTTGGCAGAGCAAGGGGAACGTGTCCCCTCATCCGATGAGCAGACCTGGAGGCCATATCAAGATCAAGAGTCGCTTGTCTGAATCTTCCTCTAATTGAACCGAGAAGCGATTTTCTCTGGCAAATGAGGTTTCGAAAAATCAATTAACAACCAATGATGGAGACAATTATGTTTCGTAGAGATTTTCTAAAAACTGCAGGTGCGTCAGCTTGTGCTCTGGCAGGTAGTAGTGCCTTTGCTCAGAACTTGACCAAAGGACCGATTCGTATTCTGGTGGGCTACGCTCCAGGAGGGGGGACTGACGTCTTATCCCGCGTGATTGCTCCCAAACTTTCCGAGCTATGGGGGACATCGGTGATCGTTGAGAACAGGCCTGGTGCCACTGGAATGATTGCCACTAGCTACGTTGCCAAAGCACCGCCTGATGGGCTGACATTGCTTATGGCGAATATGAATACCCACGCGATTGCTCCAGGGTTGTTTCCACAGATCGCCTATGACGTTCAAAACGATTTCTCACCCATCGTACATATAGGTTCCACGCCTAACATCCTAGTCGGAAATACGAATCAGGGGCCAAAGACTGTCGCTGAGCTGGTGGAACTTTGCAAGAAGAAGCCAGGTAGCATCAGTTTTGGCTCGGCCGGTAACGGATCGATTCAACACTTGGCGATGGAGATGTTCAAGGACGCTGTGGGCATCGAAGCTGTGCATGTTCCTTACAAAGGCTCAGGTGCCATGCTAACCGACCTCATCGGGGGACAGATTAACTTCAGTTTCGACACCATGCCTTCGTCAGGTGCTCATATCCAAAGCGGCAAACTAGTAGCGCTCGCCCAAACGTCGAAGGTCCGCCACAAGAGCTATCCAAACGTGCCTACGATGGAAGAAGCCGGGTTACGCGACTTTGACGTCACCTTTTGGTACGGCCTGATGGGGCCTAAAGGGATGCCGGCGGCGATGGTTCAGCGGATCAATGCGGATGTGAACAAAGTCCTCGCGATGCCCGATGTGGTCGAGAAGTTTGATCGTGCTGGCACAGGCGATGGCGGTGGATCACCGCAGAAACTGCTCAAGATGATCGAAGTGGACACTAAAAAGTGGGCCAAGGTGATTAAGAAGGCCGACATCAAGGCAGACGCCTAATAACTTTGATCCATCTGGAGCTCCACGCCGGCATTTACGCCGACGATATCAGTGCATGGGTGATCACCCATGCACATTTAAGGAAACTATGAACGACGATACCGGACATCTTGTCAGTGAGCAGGCTCTTGAAAGCCTTTGCACGAATGTATTTGAGCAGATTGGCGTACCTTTTGACGCGGCGCTCATCGCTTCTAAAAACCTCATCGAAGCTGATCTGAGAGGTGTGTATTCTCACGGTGTGGTCCGCTTCCCGATCTATGTCCAGCGCATTTTGGACGGTGGCACCAATCCGAAAGCCGAGACTCGCGTCATTCGGCAGACCAGAACGACGGCAGTTGTAGACGGTGATAACGGCCTCGGTCACTACGTTGGTGTTCGGGCCATGGAGATGGCAATCGAAAAAGCCAGTGATGGCGACTGCGCCTTCGTTGCAGTGAACAATAGCAATCACTTCGGTGCCGCAGCTTATTACGCCGAGATGGCTGCCAGAAAGAACATGATTGGTCTGAGCTTCACCATCGGCGCGATCAATCACATGGCCCCATGGGGCGGGGCAGAGGCGGTTCTGGGCAATAACCCGTTTGCCATTGCGTTTCCAACCCGTGAGCCTTCGCCGATTGTCCTTGACATGGCTTGCAGCGTGGCTGCTCGGGGAAAGATCATTGTGGCAGCAAAAGAAGGGAAACCCATTCCAGGTGATTGGGCGACTGGGCCTGACGGACTGCCGACCACGGATGCGGTGGAAGCCCTCAAAGGTTTCGTGATACCTGTCGGTGGACCCAAAGGTTATGCACTGACTTTGGCCGTTGGCTTGTTGAGCACGATGTTGTCGGGCGCCGCATTTGGCCGGGATGTGGGCGATCTCTACGCAAAAACTACCACTGCACAAAACAGTGGTCATTTGTTTGGCGTGCTGCCAGTGGCTTCATTCGATGACCTTGACGCATACCTAGACCGAATGGACGCCGCGATGGAGGATATGCGTGGTGCTAAAAAGGCCAAAGGTTTTGAGCGCATTTACCTGCCAGGGGAGCGCGAGTACCTTAGCCTGCTTGATCACCGCAAGAATGGCATTCCTATCGGAACGGAATTGTTCAAAGAGCTAAAGGCGCTTGCAGAACAGTATGGTGTTCCTTTCGATCTGCTCAGTTAATAACGGATCTCTGGGGTGGAAATGGATGCCCCAGATCTTCACTGATTTGATCCGAATGAACTTGATTTGAACCGACCCGCATCACCCGGCATGATGCAAGAAGTGCAACAGCAGTACGGGGTGCACTGACTGAGCCTGTCGTCATCTCGTCTTTCGTCAGGTCCCCGGCCATGTTGAACAGTACCAGCTGCTGGCTGTTGCTCTTCAGGCTTTTACCAGCGTGCGCTGAAAGTGGCACGCAGTTCATCTGTATCGGTGGCGCGCAGCGGCGCTGTGTCGGGTGCCAACATCATTAACCGCGCCGTTTCTTCGAGTTCTTCGAGCGTGGCCATGGCGGCGACCGGAGTGTCGTGCCAGACATTCGGCCCTAGGCGCGACAGCATGACGGCACGGATAGGCGCACCGCGTGCGGCGTACTGGCGAATCAATGCGGCCACTTCGTCGGCGCCCACTAGGCTGCCAGGGCGGTGGTACTGAACCACTGGCACATGCCCGACTTTCATCACAAAGTAGGGTGTGATCGCGGGCAGCAGTTCGGGACCTTTTGCATTCAGGCTCAGTGCGACCAGGTGCGTGCTGTGGGTGTGGATCACGCAACGCGTGTTGGCATCGGTTTCACAGGCGGCTTCGTAGATGCGGCGGTGCAAAGCCAGCGTCTTGCTGGCGTGGTCACCGCTGATTTGCTGGCCATCTAAGTTGACCTTGGCGATTTTCTCAGCTTGCAGAAAACCCAGGCAGGCGTCGGTGGGCGTGATCAGGAAACCATCATCGAGTCGGTAACTGATGTTGCCAGCGGTGGCATGCACATAGCCGCGCTCGAACAAGCTGCGGCCGACACGGCAGATCTCTTCACGGGCAAGGGATTCGTTCATGGCAGCACAGTAAAGGCTTTGGTGAAGAAGTCGTCGGTGCCGAAGTTGCCAGACTTGAGCGTAATGTGTAGTTGCCCGGCGTCGCCCTGCGCATGGCACCAGGGCACGCCAGGGTCGATCTGTGGTCCGATTTGCAACTGCGAGATGCCCAGAGCTTGCACGCAGGCGCCCGAGGTCTCGCCACCGGCCACCACCAACTGCTGCACACCCGCCTGTGCCAGAGCTCGTGCAACGGCGGCAAGCGCGTGTTCGACCAGTGTGCCCGCTTCGGCCACGCCCAACCGGGCCTGGATGGCTTTCACCGCTTCTGGCTCGGCAGTGGAATACACCAGCACCGGGCCTTGCGGCAACAGCGGCTTGGCCCAGGCCATGACCTGCGCCACCAGCGCATCGGCGTCACCCGTCAGCTCCAGGGGGGCCAGCGCGAGCGCCTTTCCTCCATGAGATTTGAAGTGCGCAACCTGCCGGTTGGTTGCCTGCGAGCAGCTGCCCGAGACGACGGCGCGCAGGCCCTGCGCAGACGGCAGCTGGCTGGCGGTGCTCGACGGTGCCAGGCCCCAGTTGGCGGGCAGACCAATGGCGACGCCCGAGCCGGCGGTCACCAGCGGCATGTCTTTCAGCGCCGGGCCCAGGCGCAGCAGGTCATCGTTGCTGGTCGCGTCCACGATCGCCACACCCACGCCTTCGGCTTGCAGCGCGGCCATGCGCGTGCGGATTGCCTCGGCACCACGCGCCACCACCGTGTGGTCGAGCAGGCCCACCCGACGCTTCGTCTGCGACTGCATTACCCGCACCAGGTTTGGGTCGGTCATGGGGGTGAGGGGGTGGTTCTGCATGCCCGACTCATTGAGCAGCACAAGGCCCGCGAACAGGTAGCCCTTGAACACCGTGCGCCCGTTGTCCGGAAAGGCGGGTGTGGCGATGGTGAAGGCCGTACCCAGCGCGTCCATCAGAGCCTCGGTCACCGGACCGATGTTGCCTTCGGGCGTGCTGTCAAAGGTGGAGCAGTATTTGAAATAAATCTGTTGCGCACCCTGGCTTTGTAGCCAGCGCAGCGCCTCCAGCGATTGGGCAATGGCTTCAGCCGCGGGAATGGTGCGCGACTTGAGCGCCACCACCACCGCGTCCACTTCGGCGTTTAAAGGCCCGGTGGGCACGCCAATGGTTTGCACCACGCGCATCCCGCTGCGCACCAGGTTGTTGGCCAGGTCGGTGGCGCCGGTGAAGTCGTCCGCAATACAACCTAGGATACGCTTCTTCATTCGAGCTTCCTTAGGGTGAGACGCGTGTCATGATTTGCACGCGTTTGTCAACAACCCATGAGCTCACCTTGGCATCGAACTCTTTGAAGTGAGTTGTATTTAGGTGTTCGCGGAACGCTGCCTCGTCCTTGTAAAGTTCATACAGGAAAAAGCGCGATTTTTCGTCTGCGGGACGACAGACATCAAATTGAATGCAACCTTCCTCCCGTGTCCTTGATGCGAGTGCGTTGTCTGTGATCAGCTGACCGAATTCTTCAGCATGTTCTGTCTTTACAAAAAAATCAACAATGACAACATATAAGGCCTCTTGGATTGAAGTGCTCACTCGACCTCCAGGTTGATCTTTTTCGCCAAAGCTGTGAAGCGCTGCACTTCAGAACGAATCTGTTGTGCCATCTGTTGCGTGCTGCTCCCTACTGGTTCGGCACCTGCTGCACTGAGCATGGCCTTCATCTCTGCAGTCGACAGCATCGATGAGATTTCAGTTTGTAATTTGGCGATGATTTCAGCTGGAGTTCCTGCCGGAGCCATCAGACCGAACCAGGTAGCGATGTCAAAGCCGTTCAGTCCGGACTCTGAAAGCGTGGGCACATCTGGCAATGCCGAAGAACGCTTGCTAGTGGCTACCGCAAGTGCCTTGAGCTTGCCCGACTGGATATGAGGTAAGCACGATGCCACTGTGTCGTACATGGCTTGAATTTGCCCCCCTATGAGATCGGTTAGCGCAGGAGCACTGCCTTTGTACGGAATGTGAAGGATGTTAGTACCAGCCATATCGTTGAACTGCTCGCCGATGATGTGATGTGCTGTACCGGCACCGGTGCTGCCATAGCTGAACTTGCCTGGCTGCGACTTGGCCAGTGCGATGAATTCCTTCACGTTCTTGACGGGCAGGCTTGCTGGCACTATGAGCACATTGGGCACAATGGCCACAATGGAGACAGGCATTAGGTCCTTTTCCAAATCGTAAGAACGCTTTTTGTATACGGCTTGGGCAATGGAGTGATGTACTGCTGCCATTAGAAACGTGTAGCCGTCTGGAGCGGACTTAGCGACGAATTCAGCTCCAATTCGCAGACCGGCACCTGGCTTGTTGTCGATCACGACGGATTGACCCCATGCGGTCTGCAATCGCTGACCGACTGCACGTGCCAGCAGATCGGTACTCCCGCCGGGGGGCGATGGAACCACGATCTTGATGGGCTTGGTAGGGTATGCCTGTGCGCTCGCGAACTGGGAAGCAAGGCTCAAGCCTCCTGCGACCAATGGCAGGGTGACCAGGTGGCGACGGGAAATTGATTGTGTACTCATGTTGTCTCCTTTAGTTTGGGTTTGGGTGGCCTCCAGTTAGAAGCCCCATTAACTTGAAATCAGAGTCGCTCGATGACCGCTCTTGTGATGTCTGCAGTGCTACTTTTTCCACCAAAGTCATATGGCAGGACTGCCCCGCTTTGGAAAGAGCTTTGCAGAGCGATTTCGATGGCGCGCGCGCCGTCGAGGAGGGTGTCGTCACCATGTCGATCGGCTAGCCACTCAAGCATCATGGCGGCCGAGAGAAGCATCGCGCTGGGGTTGGCAATTCCCTTGCCCGCGATATCGGGAGCAGTGCCGTGGGCTGGCTGGAATACTGCATGCTCATCACCGATGTCAGCCGATGGTGCCATTCCCATGCCTCCGACGAGCGCTGCGATCAGGTCTGACAAGATGTCGCCGAACATGTTTTCAGTAACCAACACGTCATACTGCCAAGGCTTCATCACGAGATTCAGCGCCATCGCATCGACGTAGGCGTTTTCGATTGTGATTGCTGGAAATGCCTTGGCACGTTCTTCAAAGATCTGGCGCCAGAAGGCCATAGAGGCAAAGACATTGGCCTTATCCACATTGGTGACGTGACCGCGGCGACCCAAAGCTTTGCGGCGCTCTGCAAGTTTGAACGCAAAGTCGCACACACGGGCAGTGCCGTTTTGGGTGATCTTCATCGTGTCAAGAACTGCTGTATCAACACCAGTCCCCTCGACTATTCCCCTTCCACGTGCATAGAAAAGACCCTCGGTACTTTCACGCACTAAAACCAGATCAATTTCAGACGAACGGGGATGTGATAGAGGAACCGGAAGCCCTGGCCAGGTTCTGATTGGTCGCACACCTGCGTAGAGGTCCAGCGCAAATCTGATGTCAAGCTGTGGGATTATTTCCGTTCCGTCTTTACCTCGCACGTGGGGCAGACCCATTGCACCAAAGAGGATGGCGTGTGCCTGACGACATGCATCCAGGGTTGTGGCTGGCAGTGAATCCCCAGTATCAAGATAGTGCTGTGCCCCAGCAGGATGGATTACGGTAGTGAATCGGCGCCCGAGACGTGGCTCTAGTGCCTTGAGGACCTCCAGCGCAGCGTGGGTAACCTCTACGCCTATGCCATCACCCGGCAGTACAGCAATTTCATAACTTGTCAATTTAACCTCACATATGAGCGAACTTGAAGCGCTCGAAGATGGCCAGCAGTTCGCGGCTGGCGCGTTCGCGATGAGCTCGGTTCACGCGCGCAGCACCCTCGGCATTACCTGCTAAGAGCTGTTCAACGAGCTCCCGATGCTCCTGAGTTGAATTGGTAGGTTTGGGGCGTAGCCGAAGTGAGAACATGCGTGCTCTATGGGCTCTGTCCCAATGACTCATTACCGCTGCCTGCAGCGTTTTATTGCCGGCTAGTTCGACCAGCTCTGCGTGGAACATTTCATCGGCGGCGGCCCAAGCGTCCAGATCGTCACGAGCCAGTGCCTCGTCCATTTTTTGAGTTGCAATTAACAGCGGCTGGATATCAGCTGCAGAGGGGCGCTTGAGCGAAACCAGCTCCACCGCCATGCATTCCAGTGCGGTCAGAACCTCATAAATTTCTCTCATTTGCAGTGGTGACACGGGTAGGACCTGCATGCCGTGTCGAGGAACGAGTTTGATCAAGCCTTCAGCCTGCAGTCTGACCAGTGCCTCCCGTACCGGAGTGCGACTCATGCCTAGAGCAAGTGCGACTTCCTGCTCCAGTGCTCGGTGCTCAGGAGGCCAAACGTTGTCAAGAATTCGCCGTCGAATCTGCGCGTATGCATCTCCGGACAGATTGCATTGATTTTTTAGTGAAGAATTCATTAAAAAATATTTTAACGTATACGTTAACTTTATTGACTGGGAAAAACCCTCGCATGTAGCAAATACAAATGAAGCAATTAATGTGCATTTATATGCAAGGGAGGGGGAGCAAGCACGAAAATTGTTTGAATTGCCACTGGTTCAGAGGAAGCTACTCACGCCGAGAGGATGGAGCAATGAACAGCAAGACGCTTCGTCATTTTTCACCCCAAGGTCCGAGAACGTGCCGAGCACATGCTGCAGGAACACCAAGACGTGTAAGACAACGCGTTGACCGAACCATCAACGGGCTGAAGAAAAAAATGAGTTGATTCACCGCCGGGCACCTAGGAAATCAAGTGAATCCGTGGAATTGGCCACTCAGTAACGAGCGCACTGCTTCAGTAACATCCGATTCGAAGCTATCGGGTACATCCAGCCGGTCGAAGCTGAGGTAAACATCTGCGCAAAATCGATTCCGCAACATCCAAATCATGAGCAGCATGCGCATTGGCTACCGCCATAATCTTCAGGCAGGCTAGGACATAAGAATCCGAGCTCTCCAGCAAGGCTCCAAAACTCACGGTCTACTATTTTTTGGGAGCGCCATTGTGGATCTCTCGGCACAGCCTCGGCATCTAAGAATCGGCGTCTAAGAATCGGCGAAGAGCTTCCCGAAATTGAGCAACATCTTCAGTTTCCCAACAACGTTTTTTCGCGTAATTTGTACATGCATTCATCCTTTAATTTTCATCACTGAATAGTTCAATTCAATAAAGTGCTCAATATTCAAATAATGGTTGAATCTTTAGCGCCAAACGATGACTACACGTCCTATCGTGTCACGACGCTCAGTCGCTTCAAGCGCCTCACGCCATTGCTCAGCACGCCATGTTGAATGAATTAGGGGTTTCAGAAGACCTTTGTCGTAGAGGTCGCACACACTGGCTAGGTTGTCCTGATAGTGCTGAGGTTCTCTTTCCATGAATTGACGTATATCTACCCCAACCAGTGATCCCTTTAAGAGTGCCAGATTCGTGCGTAATGATGGAATCTCACCAGCAGCAAACCCGATGACGAGGTGTCGCCCCCCCCATTGCAAAGTGCGAAATGCAGGATCTGTGAACCCAGCACCGAGGGGATCCAGAACGACGTCAACACCTTCAGCTCCACTCCATGCCCGGACCTTTTCCTTCCATCCGTCTTCCGACAGATCTACGACCGCATCAGCTCCAGCATTTAGGGCAGCCTGCAACTTCACCTGTCCTGTGGCGCCTGCGATTACCCGCGCTCCGAGAGCCTTGGCAATCTGCACTGCAGCCATTCCGACGCTGCCAGCAGCACCCAGAATGAAGACAGCCTCACCTTTAAATAATCCGCCTCGTCGAGCGAGTGCATAGTGCGCCGTGCCATAGGGCGCTGCCAAGGTGCAGGCTTCTACTGCCGACGCCTCGTTGTCCACTGCATGAACGCGCATGGCATCTGCACAGACGGCTTGGCCCCATGCACCACCAAACACCATGCCTACAACCCGTAGGCCTGGAACCAGGTGCGGTGGAACATCAGGACCGCATTTTCTAATTACGCCGCAGATTTCTGATCCCGGAATGAGTGGCAGCGTGGGTTTAAGCTGATAGCCCCCTCGCGCATAGAGAAGGTCGACAAAGGAAGGTGCACTGGCATCGATATCGACCAAGACTTGACCGGGCCCAGGCTCTGGATCTCGAACCTCCTCTAATTTCCAGTCCGACCAGCCTTCAAATCCATGGACACGTAATGCAAGCACAGGCACTCCTTAGGTGAAATTGAACGTTAAAGAAACGGGTCAACAGAATATTCTGAATAACCGAAGCTCCCATGAAGTTCTGACGCCTGTTCGCTGCTGCAGATCATGCCTAGGGAGGTCACTTGCTCATGCCCTCAGTATCTGCCTTAGCAAGCCAACTTGTCTTCGTCTAATCCGACGAACAATCCCTCGATTCGTCTCTTCAGACGATCGTGACTCCGCCTGCTTAACCATAGACTGCGCTTGAGTTCCGGCCGGTGCCGGGAGGGAGTTATCGTGTTTCAAGGCAAATGCATCCGTGTGACACCGCTCGAACAAGCAGGTTTGTATGAACTTTGCTTTGATCGACAAGGTGAATCAATTAATAAGTTTGACGATCAGACCGTCGAGGAGTTGAGGCAGGCGACAAAAGCCCTTCGAGTCTTGCCAAACCTGAAGGGCGTGTTGGCAACCAGTGCAAAGGATGTCTTCATCGTCGGAGCAGACATCACTGAGTTTGGACGAAAATTTATGCTCCCCGCGGAGCAAATCACCGCAGACGTTCTTCGAAGCAATGAGGTTTTCACAGCCTTCGAAGACCTCCTGGTCCCGACCGTTGTGGCTATCAACGGCTTTGCGCTGGGCGGAGGTTTGGAATTTGCTCTGGCTTGCACTGTCAGGGTGATGTCATTAAACGCGCAGGTTGGCGTACCGGAAGTCAAGCTTGGTCTGTTTCCTGGCTTCGGAGGTACGGTGCGGCTCGTGCGGGTTGCTGGCCCGTCGGTTGCCTGCAGTTGGGTGGCTACCGGAAAACCGGCCAGCGCAAAGGATGCTTTGGAGGTTGGTGTCGTCGATGACGTCACAGCCCCAGAGCAGTTGCGTGAGCGGGCACTTGATTGGCTGATTCGCGCGGCCTCAGGTCAGCTTGACTTGTCATCGCGACGCGAGCGAAAGTACAGCGGCATCACGATGGACGCGCAAGAAGCTGCATCGCATTTCAGCACGGCGAGGGTCGCTGCCCAGAAGGTTGCAGCACCCCACCAGCCTGCGGCTATCGCCGCCATCGACATGATGGAGCGCGGTGCATTCCTCGATCGCAACGCGGCCTTAATGCTGGAAGCTATCGAATTTGGTCACATTGCTCGTACCCAAGCGGCAAGCTCATTGGTGCAGACCTTCCTGAATGAGCAGGCCGTCAAGCGCTCGGCCCGTCAGACAGCTAAAGGCGCAGCCCCGGTGCGCAGTGCCGCCGTTTTAGGCGCAGGGATCATGGGGGGCGGTATAGCCTTTGCCAGCGCCGTACGAGACATTCCCGTGCGTGTGCGTGACATCCGTGGAGAAGCTCTGGAGCAAGCCACCGAGGAAGCAGCTAAACAGGTTGCCAAACAGGTCAATACCGGTCGCTTGACCGAGGCGCGAGCTGCCGAGGTTCTGCGAAAAATCAACACGCAACTAGATTTTGAAGGCTTTGAGTCTAGTGATTTTGTGATTGAGGCCATCGTCGAAAACCTTGACATAAAGCGCCAAGTACTTGCGGATCTCGAGCTGTGCCTAGCACCGTCAGCGATTCTTGCCTCGAACACGTCCAGTTTGCGCATCGATGACATCGCCACCTGCCTTCAGGATCCTAAACGGCTAGTGGGTATGCATTTCTTCAACCCTGTACCTCAGATGCCATTGGTAGAGATTGTGAGGGGAAAACATACTAGCGATGAGGCGGTGGCAACTGCCGTGGCATACGCTAGCTCAATGGGCAAGACGCCCATCGTCGTGCGGGACTGCCCTGGTTTCTTGGTAAATCGTTTGCTCACAGCTTACATGCGAGGTTTTCTCCAGCTTGTCAACGACGGCGCCGATTTCAACGCGATCGATGATGCCATGGAGAAGTTTGGCTGGCCCATGGGACCTGCGTACTTGGAGGATGTGGTTGGTATCGACACCGGCAGTCACGTCAATGACGTGATATCTGCCGGGTACCCTGATCGGATGCCGCACCTAGACGACGACGCATTGCGATTAATGAAGCGGCTAGGTCGCTATGGCCAAAAAACGGAAATCGGTTTCTACCGGTACGAACGCAATGCGCATGGCAAACCCGTACGGTCTGCGGCGAGCGACACTGCAGCGCTCCTCAAACAGCTTCAGCCCAATGAACCGCGTGAATTTTCCGACGAGGAAATCGTCGACAGGATGATGCTACCAATGGTGCTCGAGGCAGCCCAGGCACTCGAAGAGGGTGTTGTGGCGAGCGCCGCCGAGCTGGACATGGCCATGACTATGGGCCTTGGTTTCCCAGGCTATGCGGGTGGGCCACTGAAATATGCCGACTGGCTGGGTTTGCCGGAGGTGCTCAAGCGTTGTGAGCGCCTTGGCCACCTAGGTAAAGCTTATCAACCCGGCGCGTCCTTGCGCGCCCTCGCGGCTGCAAACAGCCGCTTCCATTGAACGGAGAGATTGTGAATTTCCAGTACCCAGATGATGTCCAGCAACTGCAACGCACCATGCGTCGCTTCTTGGATGAAAAAATCCTCCCACTTAATCGTGATTACGAGGCCATAGCCGAGACCGGTCGATTCCCTACGGAAATAATTGAGCCGTTAAAAGTCGAGGCGAAAGAGATCGGCCTTTGGAATCTATTTTTGCCTGGTCTGGGCAACGATGAGCCAGGCACTCGCCTGAGCAATATGGAGTACGCGCCGCTTGCAGAGATCATGGGACGCATCCCTTGGGCGGCTGAGGTTTTTAACTGTAACGCACCGGACACAGGCAACATGGAGTTGCTTCATCTATTTGCTTCGGCTCAGCAGCGGACCGACTGGCTAGAACCGCTGATGCATGGTGACATTCGCTCGTGCTTCGCCATGACCGAGCCCGACGTTGCCTCTTCGGACGCGACAAACATTCAAACCTCCATCACCAGAGACGGCGACTATTACGTGATCAATGGACGTAAATGGTTTACCACTGGCGCGATGCACCCAAACTGTCGTCTGTGCATCGTGATGGGAGTTACCGATCCCAGCTCGGATGCTCCTAAGCATCGCCGTCACTCTATGGTGTTGGTTCCAATGAACGCCCCCGGGTTAAAAGTGCTGCGAAATGTACCCATCATGAATCATCACGCGCCAGAAGGGCATTGCGAGGTCACTTTCACGGATGTCCGCGTTCCAGTGAGCAACCTACTCGGTGAGGAAAATGCCGGCTTTGCACTCGCGCAGGCTCGTCTGGGTCCTGGGCGGGTACATCACTGTATGCGTACCATCGGCCAATGTGAACTGGCTGTAGAACTGATGTGCGAGCGCGCGCTCACGCGCAAGGCTTTCGGCAAGCATTTGTCTGACTTTGCGAATATTCAAGATTGGATTGCTCAGTCACGGGTGGAAATTGACCAAGCACGACTCTATGTCTTACAGGCTGCATGGAAGATGGACACATATGGAAACAAGTCCGCACACCTTGATGTATCTGCGATCAAGTTGGTTGCTGCACAGTTGCAAACGCGCGTGGTAGACCGCGCAATTCAGGTCTTTGGCGCGATGGGAATCACGCCAGATACGCCACTTTCTTACCTCTGGTCCTGGGGCCGTGCGATGCGGTTCTTCGATGGTCCTGATGAGGTCCACTTGCGAAGTATTGCACGGGCGGAACTGGCAAAAGCTAAGGAAAACCTGGGCGCAACTGCGCGTTACTACCGGTCTCACTAAGGAGAGCCCACCGATGACATACCCAAGCAAACCCGAGACGGGTACCGTGCTGCACTGGCGCGAGGGTGCGGTTGCTCACATCCGTTTCAACCGCCCACAAGCTCTGAACGCTATTGATGTTGAAATGGCGACAGCGTTCTACAAGGCCTGCAAGCAGGTAGCGACTGATCCACTGGTGCGTGCTGTTTGGATCACAGCTGCAGGACGAGCCTTCATGGCAGGCGGTGATATTTCGGCCATGGCGCGTAATCCAGAAACTATTGCCGAAGATCTGATCACAAACATGCACGGCGCACTCCGTGTGCTGGCTCAACTCGATGCACCAGTTGTCGCCAGTGTGCAAGGTGCTGTAGCCGGGGGAGGGTTAGGACTTGTCCTCGGCGGCGCTGATCTTATCGTTGCCGCCGAAGGCACGAAATTTGGCATTGCCTACCCACTCATCGGGGCCAGTTGCGATTGCTCGACTTCCTGGGCACTGCCGCGCATCGTTGGGCTGCATAAGGCCCTAGAACTTGCATTGCTTGGGGATACTGTCGATGCCACACAAGCGTTGACACTGGGCCTGTGCAATAGGGTTGTGCCTGCTGCAGAACTAGATGAGGTGTCGCAAGCGCTGGTAACCCGGTTGGCTTCTGGACCAACTCGTGCGCTTGGAAAGCTACGCCGTTTAGTAAGGGCCTCGGTCAATACCAGCTTTGATGCGCAGCTGGATGAAGAGGCAAAAGGCTTCTGTGCTTGCGCCACGACGGCCGATTTCAAAGAAGGTGTAGATGCCTTCATCTCCAAACGAAAAGCATCCTTTCAAGGAAACTGATTTGCCATGAAAACACGAATTACAGAAATGCTGGGAATCCGCTATCCGATCGTCCAGGGTGGAATGCAGTGGGTCGGCACGGCAGAAATGGCCTCAGCGGTTTCCAATGCGGGTGGATTAGGGGTCCTTACTGCACTGACTCAATCATCACCGGAGGCACTATCGCAGGAGATCAAGCGGTGTCGCACCATGACGGATCAGCCCTTCGGTGTAAACCTGACAATTCTTCCTACCGTCACCCCACCGCCGTACCTCGAGTATGTGGATGCCATCATTTCTGGGGGAGTCAAGGTGGTGGAGACAGCGGGCAGCAGCCCCAAGGAATTCATCAGCCGGTTGAAAGCTGCGAACGTACGGGTTATCCATAAATGCACCAGCGTGCGCCATGCTGTTTCGGCACAGCGCAATGGCGTTGATGTCGTTAGCATTGATGGCTTTGAGTGTGCAGGCCATCCAGGCGAAGACGACGTAGGCGGCCTCGTATTGATCCCACTTGCGGTACAAGCATTGGAAATTCCAGTTATTGCATCAGGGGGGATCGCCGATGGTCGAGGCATGGCTGCAGCCCTAGCGCTAGGTGCTGAGGGCGTGAACATGGGAACACGTTTTTGCGCAACAGCAGAGGCGCCCATCCACGAGAACATCAAACAAGCACTTGTGCGTGCGAGCGAGCGCGAGACCAACCTGATATTCCGGACCCTCCACAACACGGGGCGAGTGCTGAAGAATGCTATTTCTGATGAAGTCGTAGCGACTGAGCGTCGACCTGGAGGTTGTGAGTTTAAGGACATCCAACCCCTAGTTGCTGGCAAGCGTGGACGCGCAACGCTGGAATCAGGGGAACTGGATGCCGGATTAGTGTGGGCTGGGCAGACCGTCGGGTTAATCAATGACATCCCGACCTGCAAAGAGCTGCTAGAAAACATGGTGGCGGACTGCCGTGCCGCATTACAACGCGCTGCAAATTTGACCGAGTGAAACGCTCCTTCATATGAAAGCCATAATTTCGCAGACTTCCGGTGCACCTACGGCGTCGTCACTTGTCATGCGTGCGCTTTCACGCCACCCGAACCGCTTGGCTTTCGCTTGGCATGACGGAAAGATGACCTACGGCGAGGCGCTTGGTTGGATTGGTCGATTCCAAGCTGTCTTGTGTGATGAGGTACTCCAACCCCTGCGCGTCGCGTTCCTCAGTGCGAATCGGGCGGATGTTTGGTGCGCTGAAGCTGCCGTACAGGCACTTGGTGGTTCAGTGACCTGGCTGCATCCAATGGGCGCACTGCCAGATCAATTGGCACAACTTGCTGATTCAGAGGCGACGGCGCTCATTGTGGACGCAGTCACCTTCGTTCAACGCGGTTCTGAACTAGCAGCGTCGAGTCCACAACTGCCTCGTGTGTGGACTCTCGGTCCCGCTTCGTTCGGAACGGACCTCTTGGAAGCAGCGAAGGACGTTGGTGAGGTTGCACCTCGTTATCTAGCACAACCTGATGATCTCGTGACATTGAACTACACGGGCGGAACTACTGGAAAATCCAAGGCGGCTGTACGCCGGCAGTCGGCCCACGCAGCAATGTGGCGTGCAATTCTTGCCGATTTCGAGTTGCCCGCCTCACCGCGTTACCTTGCTGCAGCGCCAATCAGCCATGTGGCAGGTACCAAGATCGTTCCTGTATTGCTAAAGGGCGGGACCGTTCACCTGATGCAACGATTTGAGCCTACCAATTTTCTGGCCACAGTCGAGCGCGAGCGCATCAACATGAGCCTCCTTGTGCCAACGATGATTTATACGTTGCTGGACCACCCTGATCTGTCACAACGTGATCTGAGCTCGCTGGAACTACTTCTTTATGGCGCATCTCCAATGTCACCTACGCGCCTGATAGAAGCGTTGGGCCGTTTCGGCCCCATCCTTTCACAGCTTTATGGGCAAACCGAGTGCTACCCCATTTCCCTTCTTCGCAAAGACGATCACGACATCCTGCGTCCCACTTTGTTCTCATCCTGCGGAGCGCCTGTCTCGGCAACGCAGGTGATGCTTCTAAACGCTTGCGATGAACCAGTCCCTCCTGGTGAGGCTGGCGAGATCTGCGTGCGTGCACCTCATGCAATGGAGAGCTATTGGCACAAAGAAGATTTGACGCGCGAAACCTTGCGTGAGGATTGGGTGCACACGGGTGACATTGCCCGGATTGACAATAAGGGTAACCTGTACATAGTCGACCGCAAGAAGGACATGATTGTCACTGGTGGATTCAATGTCTATCCTCGAGAAGTCGAGGACATCCTCACAGCCGATCCTCACGTTGCAATGGCCGCGGTGATTGGCATCCCAGATCCGCACTGGGGCGAGGCTGTTCTAGCTGTAGTTGTACCAAAGCCAGGTATGCGAGTAGAACCGGAAAACCTTAAGCTTCTGGTGAAAGAGCAAAAGGGGGCTCAGCACGCGCCAAAGCAGGTGGTCTTAATGGACCATCTGCCCCAAACTGCATTAGGCAAAGTCGACAAACAATCTTTGCGTAAACCATACAGGCATAACGCTGGTCGGCAAGTAGCGTGATATCGTTGGACGCAGAATTCGCCGGTCGGCTTCGATTGCCGCTGATTGTGGCTCCGATGTTCAGAGTGTCGGGGCCGGATCTCGTCATTGCAGCATGCCGATCCGGTGTGATTGGTGCATTCCCAACAGCCAATTGCAGTTCGGCCATAGAGCTAGACGAATGGCTGACTCAAATCAGCGGCGCAATCGGTTCGGCAAACGCGCCGTTTTGTCCTAACCTAATCATTCGTCACCACACCCTACAGCAGCATCTGGAGGTGCTTCTGCGGCATCGCGTTGAGATGGTAATCACAAGTGTAGGTTCGCCTGAACCCGTAATAGCGCCCCTGCACGCCATCGGCTGTAGGGTATTTGCGGATGTGGCATCACTTAGACACGCTCATAACGCCGTCAAAGCGGGCGCCGATGGATTGGTGCTGCTGACTGCTGGAGCGGGGGGGCAGACGGGGTGGGCCAATGGGTTCGCTTTTGCCCGGGCAGTCAGACGGTTCTTCGATGGCCCCTTGGTGCTGGCGGGGGGAATTTCGGATGGTCAGGCTCTGCTGGCAGCGCAGGTCTTGGGTTGCGACCTGGGTTATATGGGCACTCGGTTCATCGCCGCGGACGAAAGCCTTGCTGCATCGGCCTACAAACAGATGCTGGTTGACTGCGAAATGGACGATGTTCTTCTGAGTGACGCTTTCACAGGCCTGCCTGCGAACATGCTCAGGCCATCGATTCAATCGGTGGGGCTTGACCCAGATAATCTTCCGCACGAACTCGGCAAGGAGGGTGCCTCTCGTCTTTACGGAGTAGGAGGATCGCAACCGAGACGGTGGGAGGACATCTGGAGCGCAGGTCACTCTGTTTCGGGCGTTAAAACCTTACAGAGCGTCGATGAAATCGTCGCACAAACCCAGAGGGAATACCACGCTGCACAGTTGGCAGCGGGACTGAAAGACTGATCTCAAGTCGGGTCGATCAGATCCGCTCTGTCACCGATAGGCCCCAAGCATTCATCATTTCTTCAAGTGAGCTTGCCGTTGACGGCTGTGGTGTTCTACTTGCTGTACGCGAGAAACGCGGCGCTGAAGAGGGCTGGAGGATGCCGTCGACGGTAGAGAAAGTTCCGCGCGCGACGTTGTGAGGGTGGTTGGGTGCTTCGTCCCAGTCGAGTACTGGCGCAAAACATGCATCTGTACCTTCAAGAATATCGCACCATTCGTCACGAGTTCTTGTGCGGAAGACGTCTGCAATCCGTAACTTAAGCAGTGGCCATCGTGCAGCGTCCATTTGTCCATCAAATAACGGATCATCAATGCCGCAACGTTGGCGAAGCTCCGCATAGAACTGTGGTTCGATTGCACCAATTGCGATGTACCGGCCATCAGCGCAGGCATAGGTATCGTAGAAATGGGCACCGCCGTCGAGCAGGTTCTCGCCCCTCAGATTGGTCCACATGCCCTGTGCTTTTAAGCCATATGTGAAAGCTGAAAGAAGTGCCGTTCCATCGCTCATCGCTGCATCCACAACCTGCCCTTGCCCGGATCGGCTTGCTTCGTGTAATGCGGCAAGTAGGCCTACGGCCAGCAGCATTCCGCCTCCCCCAAAATCGCCCACCAAATTAAGCGGCGGCGGAGGACTGTCGTCCGCACGTCCGATGGCGTTGAGAGCCCCCGAGATGGCTATGTAGTTAATGTCGTGCCCGGCAGCATGCGCGAGCGGACCGAACTGCCCCCAGCCGGTCATGCGTCCATATACCAGACGTTGGTTGGCCTGTTGACATTCATTTGGTCCCAAACCCAACTTTTCCATGACACCAGGGCGAAATCCCTCTATCAGACAGTCAGCTGCGGCAATAAGGGCGAGAACCTTCTGGGCCTCTCCATCTGCACGAAGGTCAACTTCAATGGTTCGGCGATTTCGCGTAGTGACATCACGAGGATCCAGCTTGGCGCCGGGTCTCGTGATGCGCAGAACATCTGCACCCAGGTCGCCCAAAACCATGGCGCAGAAAGGGGCTGGTCCGATGCCCGCAAATTCGATAACTTTCAATCCTGCAAGGGGTCCTGGCATATGAGTTCTCCGTTAGCCATCTACGGCAATAAGTTCGGCGGCATACCGAGCGAAGCGGGACGACAACTGGCCTACGGCTACGGCATCCTTTCCGCTGGCATTTCCTGCCTTTGCCCGTGCAGTGATTCCCTCAAGGATCACCGCAAACCTGAAAAGTGAAAATGCATGGTGAAAAGGCAGCACAGGCTCAGACCGCCCACTGGCTTGGCGATAAGCCTCCAGGTAAGCTGTTTGCGTTGGAAGACCAAGTTCTGCAAGATCAAGGCTTTGCAGACCCTCAAATACATCGGGCTCAGTCAGCCATGGCATGCTGCTGTAGGCCACGTCAGCCAAGGGATGCCCAAGAGTTGACAGCTCCCAGTCGAGTACTGCAATCACCCGCGGCTGCGTCGGATGGAACATCACGTTTCCAAGTCGATAATCGCCGTGGGCGATCGTAGTCTCGTCTCCCGGAGGGATGTGCGCTGGCAACCATTCAATCAATCGCTCGATGTCCGGATTTTCAGATGTCTTAGACGCCTCCCACTGGCGCGTCCATCTCGTTATCTGCCTGTCGAAGAAGTTGCCCGACTTACCAAAATCGGCGAGGCCCCGACTGCGCCAGTCCACTGCGTGCAGGCAGGCAAGTGTCTCAGCTAATGCAACAATGTGGCCTTGTCGTTCACCTTTGCTCAACTGCGGAAGTGCGTAGTTGCTGATCACACGTCCTTCTAGCCGTGCCATTACATAGAACGGAGTTCCGATGATCCCGGTGTCCTCGCAGTACACAAGGGCTTGAGGTACCGGCACGTCAGTTCCTTCCAGTGCACGCAGGATGCGGAATTCTCGGTCTACCGCATGTGCCGATTTGAGCAGCTGACCTGGTGGTTGCTTTCTCAACACCAGACGTGGGCCATGTGGGAATGTCACGAAAAACGTGGGGTTAGACTGGCCGCCGCCGATGCGTTCGAGCTCGATCTCACCCTTAAGTTCGGGAATCTGCTGTCGCAACCAGCTGCCCAGAACCTGTGCATCAAAGCCCAAGGACGAAGCGCTCAAGCTTTGACCTCCTGCGAATTCACATACTTGCGAATGCGCGCGATGATGCTCATGACGCCACCTGGCATGACAAACATAAAGAGGATAAGAACTGCGCCATAAACACCCCAGGCCGCATCCTTTGAAATTTTTTCGGCAACCGAGGGGACAAAGACGATGAATGCCGAGCCAAAGAATGCCCCCCACACCGTTCCCACGCCGCCCACCACCACACCCACGAGCAGGGAGATAGACAAGAACATTGTGAAGGAGTCCGGGGAAATGAATTGCACTGCCAAGGCCGCCAAAGCCCCAGCAACTCCCGTGTAACCAGCTGACACTCCGAATGCCATGGATTTGTAGTGTGCGTTATCTACACCCATGGCCTCGGCGGCCATCTCGTGGTCTCGGATGGCGCGGATGGCACGACCTGTACCGCTGTCAATCATATTTCGCGCCAGTGCGAACATGATGACCGTAACGGCTAACGTGAAAAGGTAAAACCATTGATCCGCACTCAGAGGCAAGCCCATGGGTGCTTCGGGCTTGTTCAGGACAATGCCGCCAACGCCACCAGTCCAAGACTCCAGATGTTTGTACTTCAAGAGCTGTGGTGCTACGACGCCCAGTGCAAAAGTTGCTAGAGCCAGGTAGAGCCCCTGAAGCTTCAAAGCAGGCCTTCCAAAGGCGTAGCCGAAGGCTAGGCTCACAATTCCTGCGATGGGGATGGCCAGCCAGTATGGCGTGCCTGCCTTGTCCATCAGGATACCGGCTGTGTACGCTCCCACCGCGTAGAACGCACCATGTCCCAGAGATATCTGTCCGTTATAGCCAGTCAGGATGTTCAATCCAACGAGTGCAATCGCATATGACAGAACCATAGTTGCCTGGAAAAGCACATACCCTTTGACGAAGAACGTCAGGGATACGGCAAGAAGAAGTACCAGCAGTAGCCAGAGCCAGGCGGTGCGTTGGGTCGCCACAATGGGCGCCATGCGTGTAGGAGTGTTCATCGGGATTTCAGACACGTTGGACGATTCGGCGACCGAATAGGCCTGCCGGCTTGATGACCAGCACACCAACGATCAGGATAAGAGCGACCGACATTTTGAGCTCGGTGCCGACCATGTAAGTACCGATCAAGTTCTCAAGAACTCCGACCAGAAACCCACCGACCACGGCTCCCAGGGGGTTGTCGATACCGCCAATCAACGCCCCAGCAAAGGCATAGATAAGTACACCAACCATCATGCTGGGATCAAGATATACAACCGGCGCGACCATCATTCCAGCCACTGCGCCAATGGCAGCAGCTAAACCCCAGCCTAGCATCAGCATCCTTCCCACATTAATTCCCAGTAGTCGGGATGAACCTGGATTCTGAGCTGCCGCACGCATCGTCAAGCCCAGGGTTGTAAAGCGAAAAAAGGAGAAGAGAGCGGCCACCAGACACAAAGCAATGAAGATTGTTCCAACCTGGTGAGCTGACATTAACTGAGTGGCGTACCACGCGTCGCGAGCGAACGGAGAAGGGAATTCCTTGATCTGTGTTCCGAATATCCACCCGGCAATGCTGTGGAAGATCACAAGCAATCCGATGTAGACGACGACAACGCTCAACTCGGGCGCCTTATGCAGAGGACGAATCACCGCGAATTCCACGATAGCACCCATCACAAAGGAGAGTACGACGGTCGCGGCGAAGGCACCCCAATACGGAAATCCCGCTTGGATGAGAGTCCAGGCCAGGAAGGTTGAGAACATGGCCATTTCACCTTGGGCGAAGTTCACCTGGTGCGTAGCTTGGTAAATCATGACCAGGGCCAAGGCCACGCAGGCATAGATGCCTCCAGTGGTCAGACCGGCGATCAATTGCTGAAGAAAGATTTCCATAAGTTCATTGTCCCAAGTAGGCACGACGAACAGCATCGTCGTTTCGCATCTCGGCGCTCGAACCACTCTTGACGATGCGCCCAGTCTCAAGCAAAAAGGCTGTATCAGCCAGTTCTAGTGCAATCTTCGCGTTCTGTTCGACCAAGAGAATCGAAACTTTCTCTTCGTCGCGAATACGCCTCATGATCGCGAAGATGTCTTTAACGACCAGTGGAGCCAGCCCGAACGAGGGCTCGTCCAGAAGAAGGAGTCGTGGTCGGCCCATAAGGGCGCGGGCAATTGCCAGCATCTGCTGTTCGCCGCCTGAGAGGGTGCCTGCCTGTTGGCTTCGTCTTTCCTTCAGGCGCGGGAAGTAGCTGTACATCCTCTCGAGGTCTTGCGCGACAGCTGTTTGGTCGCGACGGGCATGGCAACCCAGTCGCAAGTTTTCCTCAGTCGTCAAACCGGTAAAGGTGCCGCGTCCATCGGGAACATGGCCAACGCCTAAAGCAGCGATTTGCTCTGTGGACTTGCCACTGATCTGAGAACCCTGGAATATCACCTCGCCGGACACCTTTACTTGGTACTGACAAATGGCGCGCAGGGTGGTGGTCTTTCCCGCACCATTAGCTCCCAGCAGTGCCGTGACTCGGCCTTCATCTACATGAAGGTCGATGCTATGTAGAACGGCAGTGGAGCCGTATGCAGCATGCAGGCCCTTCACTTCAAGCAGACGCGTCATGCGGTTGTCTCCTCATCTGCACCGAGGTACGCACGGATCACCTCAGGATGGTTGCGCACTTCTTCAGGAGTGCCATCAGCGATCTTTCGACCGAAGTTGAGGGCGACGATGCGGTCGCAAACACCCATCACCAGTCCCATGTGGTGCTCGACCAGCAAGACAGTAATATTGAGTTCATGTCGTATCTTCGCGATCAATAGCCCAAGGCCATCAAGTTCCTCATGGTTGAGACCACAGGCAGGTTCATCGAGCAAGAGCAGTTGCGGATCACATGCCAGGGCTCGGGCCAGTTCAACACGTTTTTGGGTGCCGAAAGGAAGGTCCGCCACCATTCGGTTGGCCACTGACTGTAGGTCTAGCAGTTCGATGCATCGCGAGGCTCGCTCGCGTGCTTCGCGATCGACTCTCACAGATCGGGGGAGTTTGAATGCATCGGCAAAGAAGCCGGCATGGTGGTGAGCATGCGCACCCACCATGACATTCTCCAGGACCGACATGGTCTTGAACAGCGCCAAGTTCTGAAATGTCCGTCCTACGCCCAATGCCGCGACATGATGGCGGGGCAGGCTGGACAACACATGTCCTCCGAATCGGATTTGCCCGTTGTCGCAGCGGTAGAGTCTTGATAGGCAGTTGAATAAAGTGCTTTTGCCTGCACCATTCGGTCCTATTAGGCCGCGAATCTCGCCGCGCCGCACGTCGAAGCTGACCCCATCAAGGGCCACGATGCCGCCGAAGCGCACTGAAACATTCTCTACCTCGAGAAGCAGGTCGTCTGCGTTCTTGTTCATGATGCTAATTCCGGGGCAGTAGTAGAAACTATTGATTAAAGGCGTTCAATGATAGTGACATTGGCCATGCCACCGCCTTCACACATGGTCTGCAGACCATAACGCCCCTTCCGCTGATCTAGGACGTTGATGAGCGTGGTCATTAATTTCGTTCCGGAGGCGCCCAAAGGATGTCCAAGTGAAATGGCTCCGCCATTCACATTCAACTTGCTTGGATCGGCATCGAGCGCCTGCAACCAGGCCAAGGGAACTGGAGCGAACGCCTCGTTGACTTCATAGGCGTCGATGTCTGAGATTTTCATCCCAGCCTTCTTTAACGCTGCTTGGGTGGCCGGCAGCGGAGCTTCGAGCATGATGATCGGGTCATGGCCCATGACTGACATATGGTGCACACGTGCGAGAGGTTTCAGTCCATGCGACTTCAGGGCGCGCTCGCTTACAACCATCACACCCGTAGCGCCATCACAAATCTGGCTTGCATTGGCTGCAGTTATAACGCCACCCTCCTGGAGGAGCTTCACGCTGGCGATCGCTTCAAGTGTGGCTTCAAAGCGGATGCCTTCATCCACGGTGTGCATTTCATCGAGCGCAGTGCCGTCATTGCGCCGAGCCTGAAGGGGGATGATCTCGCGAGCAAAGCGTCCATCACGGGTTGCGGCGATAGCGCGACGGTGACTTTCAAGTGCATACTCATCTAACTGCAGCTTAGACATTCCGTACTTACGGGCGATCATTTCTGCGCCTGTGAATTGGCTGAACTGCACTCCAGGGTAGCGCGCCTCTATGCCCGGGCTCATATAGACGCCAAGACCGGCCTTGCGATGAAGTTCATTGGGCGAGAACATCGGCACGCGGGTCATGCTTTCCACACCTGCGGCGATCACGCAGTCCATCGTGCCAGACATCACGGCCTGGGCTGCAAAATGCAGTGCCTGCTGGGAGGATCCGCATTGACGGTCGAGCGAGGTAGCGGGCACAGACTCCGGCAAATGGGATGCCATCACTGCATTGCGGGCAATATTAGTTGCCTGTTCGCCAGCCTGACTGACGCAGCCCATGATGACGTCCTCAACCGCTGCCGGATCGATCCCGGTATCAGCAATGAGGGTGTCCAGTACGGCGGCTCCTAGGTCGACGGGGTGCCAACCGGAAAGGCGACCGTTGCGGCGACCGCCGGCGGTACGCCGTGCGGCAACGATAAATGCTTCTGCCATGTGGGGTTCTCCTGAGGAAAGACGGACTGTTAGCGGGGAGCCATCCGGATGGCACCGTCAAGGCGAACACACTCGCCATTGAGGTAACCGTTCGTGATCATTGTCTCCACCATGTGAGCGAATTCATCTGGCGCCCCAAATCGCTTAGGAAACGGTACCGAAGCGGCAAGGGCTTCCTTGACGTTGCCTGGTGCGGCTTGCATGAGCGGCGTGTCGAAAATGCCAGGCAAGATCGTATTGACGCGGATGCCTTCATCCATCAAATCGCGGGCAATGGGCAGGGTCATGCCGACGATCGCTGCCTTGGACGCGCTGTAGGCCACTTGACCCATTTGGCCATCCTGTGCCGCTACCGAGGACGTGCTGATGATTACGCCTCGCTCACCATCTGGACCGACAGGCATTCCAAGCATACCGGCAGCCGATTTCGCTGCACATCGAAACGATCCGATAAGGTTAATCTGGATGACGCGCTCGAAATCCCTGATCGGGAAATGACGCGGGGTTCCGGTGGCACGGTCACGGCTAGCCGTCTTGGCTGGATGTCCAATGCCAGCACAATTGACCAGAATTCGTTCTTGTCCATGAGCGGCGCGAGCTTTTTTGAATGCTGCATCTACTTGCTCGTCCGATGTAACGTCAACACGACAGAACGTGCCTCCGATCTCGCGAGCTAGCGATTCGCCCAGTTCGTCGTTCAAGTCAAAAAGTGCAACCTTGACACCGAAGGATGCTAGGCGACGAGCTGTGGCAGCGCCTAGGCCGGAGGCGCCTCCAGTGATAACTGCGGAAATGGAGGAATCGAGTTTCATGTGTTTTCGGGGGGGCTATGGACCACGTCGGCCACTTGTTATGTAGTCTAGGAACGACATCTTCATCTCACCATCGTCTGAACCGACGAAAAGAATACGTGAGCGCCTGTGAGATCATTGATCATTGCCATAAAGCTACCGGTCAAACTTCCTACACTATGTTCTCCACGTCCTCTGCAAGCGGCGCTCTTGTCCTGATTTCTCCGACCAAGCTGGCGCCTTCGGTACAGCGGACCGTGGAGGTGCGTCGCAATCGACTGTCCGAGCGAATGTCACTGGCGGCAGGTGCAAAACTGGCTTTGATCCGTGCCCCAGCGGGATTCGGTAAGACAACGGCAATGGTGCAGCTGCGTGAATCTCTCGAACAAGCTGGCGTCGCTACCGCTTGGCTTACCTTAGATAGGGCGGACAACGACGTGCCCCGATTTCTGGCCTCCCTGACTGCTGCGATAGAACAGCTTGGTTTGGGCTTTCCGGCGGGTAGCGGTCGGGACGTGCTCAACGACCTGTCTGTTGAACAGTCGCCCTTTGCACTGTTCTTGGACGATTTGGAGGTCGTACGTGAGGGGGGTGTGATGGGTATGGTGCGTGAGCTCATCGAACGGCTCCCGCGCAATGGGCGGCTCGTCATCGGAACACGGACCCTTCCTGACCTTGCGCTAGGGCGACTACGCGCACGTGGGCAATTGCTTGAAATCGACGCTGATGCTCTGCGATTCACGAATAGCGAAGCAGCAGAGTTTTTTAAGCTGCGTGGAGCCGAACTTTCCCTGGAAGCCCTGGACCGTGCACAGGAACGCACTGAAGGTTGGGGCGCAGCTCTATGGTTACTTTCGCTTGCTCTTCAACGCCAGGGTTCACATAGCGATGTGGTTGCTCGACTTTCGGCTTCCAACCAAGATGTGGCTGACTATCTGACGGAAGAGGTCCTAGGGCAGCAAGATGCTCCGGTTCGTGACTTTCTCCTTCGTACCAGTGTGCTTCGTCACCTAAGCGTTCCCGCTTGCCAGGCGTTGATGCCACAAGTCGATTGCATGGCCATGATGAAGCACCTTGAACGCGGTAACGTCTTCCTGATGCCTGTGGAGGATGCGTCCGATCTTTTTCGATACCATAGTCTTTTCGCAGATTTCCTCCGCCGGGTGCTTTCGCGAGAAACCCCGGACGAATTTGTGCGGCTGAACTTGGCCGCTTCAAGTTGGTACGAATCACAGGGACGGCCAGTACCCGCTATCGATCATGCGATAGAGGGTGGAGACCCCTTACGGGCACTGGGTCTGTTGCGTACGCATGCAGCCATGCTCTTGCAGCAGGGACGCATTCGACTACTGGACCGATGGTTCACCGCGGTGCCTTCGAACCAGCTTAAACAGCAACCTCACCTACAGGTCATTGCTATTTGGGCACGGTGCTTAAGTCAGGGTGCAGGCAAAGCAACAGATTTGCTGGAGGTCTCCGGATGCGGTAACAGCCTTGACCCGCGGGTCAAGGTCCATGTACGAGCGCTGCTTCCTGTTCTGTTCGCTATGCAGGATCGCTATGAAGAAGCGCATGCTGCCGGACTCGATGCACTGGCTTGTCTGCCTAGTGGGGATGCCTTTATCGATGGTGTCACATTGAATGCTATGGCCCATATCGAAGCTGTCATCGGTGAGCGCAAAGAGGCTCATCGCTTCCTCGAAAATGCGCGTCAGTCGCAGGACGGTAGCGCTTACAACCGGATGTACACCGAGACTGTTAATGGAATGCTTGACTTGCGCGAGGGTCGTCTTCGGCAGGCAACGGCACGCTTCAGGATGGCGTTAACGTCCTCGTCAACGGTCGCAACTTATAACTACATTCACGGAAATGCATGGGCGGGCGTGCCTTATGCGGCGGTGCTATACGAGGCAAATGATATTGTGACTGCAGAACGTTTGCTCAATGTCTATCTACCCCTTGCACGAGACGTGAGCTTGCCAGACCATATGATCGCGAGCTACCGGATGCGATCGCGCATTGCTTTTCAGCACGGGGAAGTAGATATCGCTCTACAGCTAATCACCGAACTGGAGTACATTGGCCTTGAACGCCAGCTTCCACGGGTGACGGCCAGTGCCAAGCTAGAGCGTTCTCGCTTGCTCGCACTTCAAGGCCATGGGTTCGCATCTCGTGAAGAGCTTTCTCACGCCTGTGATCTAGAGGTCTGGAAGAATGTGCGACAGCATCATCGTCCTGCTCAAGAGGTGGACGACGTTTTCGTCAGCAGTGTACGCATCGAGATTCACTTTGGTCAGTCTCAGACCCAAGTTGCTCCACTTGAGGACGAAATCCGGCGCACACACCTATCTGGTTGGCGTCACCGCGAACTCAAGCTGCGGCTTTTCCTGGCCTTGGCGCACATGCGCAGTGCAGACATTGGTCGCGCCATCGACACTGCTATTCCAATGCTGCAAGAGGCAAGCCGCGAGGGGTTTCTTCGGCTGCTGCTCGACGAAGGACCAATTGTGGCTCAGCTCGTAAGGTGCGTTCAGACGTCAGCCACCACCTCGGTGCAAGATCCTATTTTCCAAGACTACTTGAATCGGTTGATGGAGCTTTTGGGGCCATTATCTCCCGAAGAGGAAGCCGCACCTTTCGGTGCCTCCAATACATTGGCGGAACCGCTGACTCGCAAAGAGCTCCGAGTCTTGCAGTTACTCGCCGAAGGCTATTCCAACACTGCCATGGCCGAAAAGCTGTTCGTTTCGGAAAGTACTGTGCGAACACATCTGCGCAACATCAATACAAAGCTCGAATGCCACAGTCGCACCCAGGCGGTGGCTATTGCCCGCAAGCTAGGCCTACTGCAGTGAAAGGGCGCAAGCGACTCCGCACAAGGCGGTTCAGTCGTCAGCGCTTGGGCCAGTAGCGCGACCTTAGTTCACCCTTAACCAGCTTACCAGTGGGTGTTCGAGGAAGCGCTTCTACAAAGTCGATCGTACGAGGGGCTTTGAATGATGCTACGCGCGATTTGACAAAATCAATGATTGCTTGTGCGAGCTCGGGGCCAGTCTCAGTCCCAGGGCTAGGAACGATGACCGCCTTGACCTGCTCACCCATCTCCAAATCTGGCACACCAATCACAGCGACGTCGCTGATTGCAGGGTGTAGGGCCAGGACGTTCTCGACCTCCTGAGGATAGATGTTCACCCCGCCAGAGATGATCATGAAGGCCTTACGGTCGGTCAGAAAGAGAAAGCCCTCTTCGTCGACATGTCCAATGTCCCCGACGGCTGTCCACGTGGGATACTTTGGGTGCTGGGTGGAGCGTGTTTTGTCGGGATCCAAGTAATACTCGAAAGGCATTCGATCACGTTCGAAATAGACTAGGCCGTCCTGACCGGTTGGCAGTTCATTACCCAGTTCGTCACAAATATGGAGTGTCCCCAGAATTGGACGCCCCACAGAGCCCCGCTTGATCATCCACTCCTTAGGACCAATGACTGTGATGCCGTTGACCTCGGTGCAGGAATAGAACTCGTGGATGATGGGCCCCCACCACGCGATCATTTGTTCCTTGACGTCAGGTGGGCAGGGTGCTGCAGAATGAATTGCAATTTCCAGTGACCGAATGTCATACCGGTTTCTGACTTCAGGGTCGAGTTTGAGCATACGGACAAACATTGTCGGTACCCACTGGCTAGCCGTCACGCGGTATTTTTCGATAGTGGCCAATGCGGCTTCCGCATCGAACTGATCCATGACAACGGCTGTACCTCCTAACGCATGCACAGCCGCGCAGGTGCGCAGTGGGGCCGCGTGATAAAGGGGTGCAGGTGAAAGGTATACAGTTTCAGATGAAAAGCCGAAGGGACCACCAAACATCGCCACGACGCTATCCCCTGGTTCGCTGACATGGCGGTCCGGCAGGGGGGGGCGCACGCCTTTGGGACGGCCGGTTGTGCCAGACGAATACAGCATGTCTGCGCCGCGTGGCTCGTACTCTGGACGCTCGTTTGAGGATGCGGCAATGATGCTCTCGAGAGCATCGTGGCCTGTTAATTTCCCATCGAAAGAGATGCGATGAGCAAGCGAAGGCACATTCGCCCAAGCTTGTACTGATTCTTCTACGCCGCCGCCGACAAAGATGGCTTTCGCATTTGAGTTCTGGATGATGTAGGAAACTTCATCGGTCTTAAGTCGGTAGTTGATCGCCGTCAGGTACAAGCCACACCGCTGGGCGGCCCAATAGACGTCAAAAACTCGATGGTCGTTGTCTGAGATAAGGGCAATTGTGTCACCGCGTTCAAGTCCATTGGCACGAAACCAGTTCGCCAAGCGTAACGATCGATCTTCTAGCTGTGTGTACGTTACCGTTATACCCGTTGCCGCCATGATGACAGCAGGTTTATTCGGTGTGCGAGATGCATGGAGTCCTGGGTACATGATTAAATAAAAGTTTATTGAGCCAATTTTCTCGACAGCGCTTGTGTGGAGCACGTCAGATTCGGTGATTTTTCTGGAATATCAGCGGTCCGGTTAAACGGTTCATTGTGTCTATGCATGCGTTGTATTGCTACGTGTCAACGTAGGTTATGACATCGTCAAGCGCCGCACGATTGGTTCTGAAACCATTTGCTGGATGCGACAGGTCTGCATAGCCAAACGATATTCCGCAGACCACGTTTCGATCCTGTCCGATGGGAAGGTGTTCCCGCAGCACGTGGGCCATGGAGGCTAAGGCTGCTTGCGTAACACTCGCAACACCCAAACTCGCAGCAGCCAACATGAAGTTGTTGATATAGGAGCCGCAATCTAATACTCCGTAGCTGCCCAAGGCCTTATCTGTCGTGATGACGGCCAAGTGCGGAGCGCCGAAGAAGCGGAAATTCTCTGCTGCTTGGCGGGCAGAGGCTTGTCTGTCGCCGGCTGCAATCCCGACGCTTTCATAGAGTTGCCAACCGCATGAGCGGCGCCTGTCACGGTAGACACCGTGGTACTCCGTCGGTGGAGTTATCTCCCAAGCGTCATTTTCAAGTGGTTTTGCAGCCTGCAGAGCATGACGTAAGCGGTTTGTTGCATTTGGTTGGGTGATGATGACCTTCCAAGGTTGCGAGTTGCACCAGGAAGGCGTTCGCTGCGCCATGGAAAGGATCTGCAAGATTGTGTCGGATGCGACCTGCTGCGGGAGATAACTCCTACAGCTAAATCGCGTTTCTAGCAGCGCCCGCAAACTTTGTGCCAGGGGAGCCTGCGTGGCGCTGTTGTTCATCATTATTTCCCGCCGAAGAGCCCCCCGATGGGCTCGTAACGGGTGCCGTTGAACTGGATCAACTGAAGCTTTTCGATGGGATACGCGTCAGTGGGTGAAGTCTTCACGGTTACGCCGGGATAAAGCATTGGCAAGGGAATGTCCAGGTTAAGAGCCTGCTTCATCAGGTTCTCGCGCGTCAGGTTGTCGCCCGCCTGTTTAAGTGCTTGGACGAAGGTTTGGGCAACGCCATAGCCAATCAGGTTCAGCGAATCAGTGGGATCACCAGCCGGGTAGTACTGCTTCATGAATGCGGCGTACTCGGAGTATTCCTTGGTCTGCGGTGTGGCAGGGTCAGTCGGGTCACGCAGGTAAGTTGCGCTGATCGCACCTTTAGCGCCTTCGCCGGCGGGTTTCATGACGGAACCCACGGATTGCGAAACGCTGGAGACGTAGCGATTCGGAGCCCATCCAATCTCATGGGCCTTCTTAAGCGCCATGGTTGCAAAGCGCGGCGTGCCAACGATCACGAACGATTCAGCACCGGTTCCTTTGAGCGAGATGATCTGGCTGTCGATCGTTGGGTCGGTGTTTTCAAACGTCAGCGTGGTCACATCCTTGGACTTGGAGCCTAAGCCTTCCATCAGACCCTTCATAAAGTCCTTACCGAAGTCGTCATTGGCTTGCAATACGGCAACTTTGGCGTTGGGCTTTGTGCGCACAATGTGCTGGCCGAACGCCATCGCTTCAGCGTTATATGAGGGCTGCCAGCCAATAGTCCACGGGTTGGTCTTGATCTCTCCAAAATTGGTTGCGCCAGTACCGACGAACATTTGGGGCACTTTCTTGGCATTGAGATACTTTTGAATCGCAAGGTTGTGCGAGGTGCCAATAGTGAAGAAGATCGCCAGCACTTCGTCCTGCTCGACCAGCTTGCGAGTCATTTCGACAGTCTTTGCGGGGGTGAATCCGTCGTCGTAGGTGATGTAAGTGATCTTGCGACCATTGACGCCGCCATCGGCGTTGACCTTGGCGAAATAGGCTGCCGCAGTTTTCGTAATTGTTCCGTATGCGGACACAGGACCAGAAAAAGGTGCGGAAGTACCAATTTTTACCTCGGTGTCGCTTGCGCCGGGGTCGTAACGCTTTTGAGCATTAGCACTGCCAGTAGCGGCCATTGCAGCGCCAAGCAGGGCGATCGAGACGACCCTGCGGTTGAATGTCGTTGCCATTTTTGTCTCCTCATGAATTAGGCTGCATTGGTCGCAGCAGGGGCGAACGGTACGATACCGTTCAATAGCAATCTTAGGAGACGCTCACTGTCTCCTCTATCGTCTTAAGTGACGAATTTACAGTGCAGAATTTAGCTTTAGGGTTTGTACTAGCTTTCGCCGATTCGTCTTTTCTGCCGATAGCTACTACAGCGAGCATTGCCCAGACTTCACGGCATGACTATTACATTTCGCCGCACATGGTGCGATTCCGACCTTGAGCAATATCGCAGCACTGTTGTTCGCTTCATCGATGAATTCATTGTTCCTGGTGACGAGCAAGCCCGTCGTGATGGACATGTGGGTCATGAACTTTGGCGCCACGCGGGTACGTTCGGACTGCTGTGCTCTGACATTCCCGAAGAATGGGGGGGGGCAGGAGGAGACTTCCGACATGAAGCTGTGTTCTATGAGGAGATGGCGCGTCGCAGTCTTACTGGTCTGAACAACTCTGTGCACACGATCGTAGCGCATTACATCTTGAATCACGGCACCGACGATCAGAAGCGACGCTACCTTCCACGTCTAATCAGTGGTGAAATTGTTGGGGCCATTGCGATGACTGAGCCGGGTACTGGCTCCGATTTACAAGGCATACGAACGCGTGCAACACGCTCTGAAACGGGGTGGACTATTGATGGTGCCAAGACTTTCATCTCCAACGGGTACCTTGCTGGACTGGTTTTGGTTGTTGCGAAAACAGATCCAGCCGGAGGGTCTAAAGGGCTCTCGATTTTCCTGGTGGAAACGAAAGATTGCGCAGGATTTCGGGTGGGGCGGTTGCTGGACAAGATGGGATTGAAAGCGCAAGACACATCTGAGCTATTCTTCGATGGTGTCGAGGTGCCCCATTCACAACTCCTGGGAATGGAGCCTGGCATTGGCTTTCGCCAACTCATGGCTGATCTTCCCTATGAGCGGCTCATTATTGGAGTCACAGCGCTAGCCGCGATGGAAGGTGCGTACGAAGCGACTTTGGCCTATGTGCGTGAACGAAAGGCATTTGGCCAGCCTCTGGGAAACTTCCAGGACATCAAGTTTAAGCTCGCCGAGATCGCGACTGAGATCCAAGTCGGGCGCGCGTTCATCGATCGCTGCGTCGAAGACCTGCTGGCTGATCGCCTCGACACCGCAACCGCGTCCATGGCTAAGTTGTGGGGATCGGAGGCCCAGGGCCGAGTAGTTGATGCATGCGTGCAGATGTTTGGCGGCTACGGCTACATGAACGAGTATCTGGTATGCCGCATGTACACGGACGCACGCGTACAACGGATTTACGGTGGCACCAGTGAAATCATGAAAGAGGTCATCTCTCGTGCACTCTGATCACAATAGTCACGCGATGGAAAGCCCGCTGAATATTGTCGAAGCCGGTGGCATCAGTAGGGTGACCTTGAACCTTCCTGGTCGCTACAACGCACTGAGTGCATCCATGGTTAAGGCGCTGCGAGGTTATTTTGAGGAATTGGCGCGGCGCAGTGATGTGCGCGTGGTTATTCTGGATGGTGCCGGCAAGCATTTCTGCGCCGGGCTCGATTTGAAAGATGAGGATGGTGCCGGCCCGCGGACTCCTGAGGCCATGATGGATGTTCAACTGAACATACGCGCCATTATGCTGGCAATGCGCCGTTGTCCCCAGCCGATTATTGCCATCGTTCAAGGGGCCGCGAGCGGTGGTGGCTTTGCGATAGCGCTTGCTGCCGATGTGCGCTTGGGAACCTCTGACGCCCGCATGAATGCGGCGGCCATTCGTATCGGTCTCACTGGAGGCGATATGGGTATAAGTTACTTCCTACCGAGAATGATTGGCAGTTCAGCCGCCGCCGAGTTCCTGCTGACTGGCCGCTTTATCGAAGCCGGTCGAGCACATGCACTTGGACTTCTCAGTATGGTGAGCGACTTGAGCTCCCTGCATTTGGAGGCCAATCAATTGGCAAGCGAAATGTTGCGAGTACCGCCACTTGCCTTGCGCTTAACCAAGGATGGTATGACGCATGCTTTGGATGCATCCAATCTTGAATCGGCAATGGCACTTGAAGACAGGCAGCAGGTACTTTGCACGATGAGCGAAGATTTCAGGCGTGAGTTAAAGACATTTCTTACGCGCGCCCAATGAATACATTCAATTCAGTGAATTTTTTGGGGCTGCTCACTTGGTCATGTGCAGCCTTATGATGGGCTAAATATCTGTTGTACCTGCGTAGTGATGATTCTGCCTATTTCTTCACAGGTAAGTCATTACCTTTTTGGTTTCCAGCACTGCGCAAGAAGCTGGGCCTGAGTGCTGCCGAAATAGCCAAACTTCTCGCCAGCCAATTGCAGGCCATCTCAGCTGTGCGAGAAATGGGCAAGAGGGCAACCGTGAAGGCCTGGAGGAGTTGTCGTGCGATTGCTACTGGGTCGCCCAGGAAAATAGAAGGCCATTGCATTCCATAGTGTGAACCTCAGCTCAAGGTTTTGTGCGTTGCCACAAAACATCTTTTTCTTATTCAATACCCAGTGATCTGCGAAATCGCACGCAGTGGGGTGGGCGATTGGAAATCTGCCTGGATACATGAGCTATTCCTGGTCAGCGCAATAACAGGCATTGATCTTGTATTGCGCCTATAAACTGTGGGCCGTGTGCACAAACTTCACGCCTACCAAGAAAGCCCAATGGGTCAAGGAAACCTTGGGCGTAGACCTGCCTGCCAGCTATCCTGAGGAGTCCTATCTCGGTTTCGCGGCCCCTTTGGTCGTCAAGAGTCACCAAACAGGTCGAGTCGCTTGCGGTTTGGCGCGTTTCGGCTTGATACCTTCGTGGGCCAAGGATGCCAAGATCAGTCGCCATACCTACAACGCCAGGAGTGAGACGGCGGCCGAAAAGCCCAGTTACCGCGCTGCCTGGCGCCACCGGCAATTTGGCCTGGTGCTGGTCGATAACTTCTATGAACCGAGCTACGAATCGGGCAGGGCGGTACGTTGTAGGATTGAATTGACATCGGGCGAACCATTCGGTATCGCTTGCTTGTGGGACCGTTGGACGGATCCGGCTTTGGGTGAGTTGGTGGTCAGTTTTTCCATGCTCACGGTCAATGCCGACGATCACCCGGTGATGCGTCAGTTTCATAAGCCTGGTGATGAGAAGCGCACCCCGGTCATCATCGCTCCAGAGCTGCACGACACCTGGTTGAGTGCTGATGCCAATGCAGCGGCACAGCTGATGACCTGGTCACATATGCCTGAACTGCGGGCGATGCCTGCGCCAAGAGGCTAGGTCGCTAACGCGCTTGGATGCTGTATAAATATACAGTACATTTGAGGCATGTTCTCGAATGTCCAATCCATTTCCAAATCCACCACCAATCTGAGCCAGGTGAGCTATTACCCGGGGGCGATCCCCGCCGGGTTTCCGTCGCCAGCCGAGGACTTCGTGGTCGAGCAGCTGGACCTCGAAGCTGAACTGACGAAACACCCCCGCGCCACCTATTACGTGCGCCTGGTGGGCGACTCATTGGCTGAACTGGGCGTCGTGGAGGGCACGCTGGCCGTGGTTGATCGCTTGGAACGGCCTAAGAGTGGCCATGTGGTGATCGCCCGTATCGATGCCGATTTCACCTGCAAGGTGCTGCACATGCGCAATGGCCAGATGCGCCTCAAGGCGGCCAATCCGATCTACCCCGACATCGTGCCCAAAGAGGGGCAGACTGTGGAAATCATTGGAGTGGTGACCGCCTTCATCCGCAAACTGTCGGTGTGAGCATGTTGGCGCTTGTCGATGGCAACAACTTCTATGTGAGCTGTGAACGCATGTTCCGGCCCGACCTGCTGGGCAGGCCGGTGGTGGTGCTCTCCAACAACGACGGCTGCGCGATTGCCCGCAGCAACGAAGCCAAGGACCTTGGCATCAAAATGGGGGCGCCGTGGTTCAAGATTCGCCACCTGGAGCACTCGGTGGGTCTGGTGGGGCTGTCGGCCAATTTTGAGCTGTACGGCGACATGAGCGATCGCATGATGACCTTTGCCGCTGCGCTCGGCCATCAGCAGGAGGTGTACTCGATCGACGAGTGCTTCCTCGATCTGAGTGGCATCCCGGGCGACCTGGTGCTGCGCAGCCGCAAGATTCGCTCGCGCATCCTGCGGGCGACCAGCATTCCCACCTGCATCGGCATCGCCCCCACCAAGACCTTGGCCAAGTTGGCCAACCACATCGCCAAGAGCGCTGAGCGCAAGCCCGGCAGTTACCCCGCGCAGCACGCGCAGGTTTGTCACCTCGGGGCCGTCAGCGCCACTGAGTTCCAGGACCTGCTGCAGGCCACCGACGTGGGTGAATTGTGGGGCGTCGGCCCCCGCATTGGTAGACAGCTGCGGGAGGAGGGCATTCACACCGCTTGGAACTTGACGCAGATGGACCCGTGCACCGCTCGCAACCGTTGGTCGGTGGTGCTGGAAAAGACCGTGCGCGAGTTGCAGGGAACGCCGTGTTTCACCTTCGAGGATCAACCCCCACCCAAGCAGCAAATCGCCTGCACGCGCAGCTTTGGCCATCCGGTGACTGACCTGGTGCCCTTGCAGGAGGCCATAACCGCGTTTGCCTGCCGCGCTGCCGAAAAGCTGCGCCAGCAAGACAGCCACGCGGGCGTCGTGATGGCGTTCGTCCGCACCAGCCCTTTTCGGGAGAAGGATGCGCAGTACAGCGGCTATCGAATGTTCAAGATGTTGGAGCCCACCAGCGACAGCGCCGCGCTTACCCAGGCAGCTTTGGCCCTGCTGCAAGCCATCTACAAGCCCGGCTTCAACTATGCCAAGGCGGGGGTGATGCTGATGGAGCTGAGCCCGGCCAGTCGGCAGCAGTTCACGCTGGATTTGGGGTCGGAGCCCGATGAAAGCCGGGGGCGCTTGATGTCTACGATGGATGGTCTTAATCGGCGCTTTGGCAAGGGCACGGTGACGCTGGCCACGGCAGGGGTGGCGTCAGCGCCAAAGCAATGGGCGATGAAGCAGGAGCGGCGCACGCCGCGCTACACAACGCGCTGGGATGAGTTGCTGACGGTGAAATGAAGAATCAACGTCTAGCGCATGGGCACGTGCAAAACAGAGCATCCACTGCGTCTTTGGTACGCAGTGGAGACCAACCGAACTAGGCGTCAGTCGGCGTAGACGCCGCCTGCACGAATGATCGGAGCCCAGCGTGCCATTTCGTTCATGACGAATGCGCGATGACCAGAAGGCTCGACACGGTTGTCGGTGATGACAGATGCACCACCAAGTTCTTGCTTCTTGATGAAGTCAGCGTCTTTGACGGCCTGTTTCAGACTGTCATTGAGCTTTTTGAGCACTGAGGCTGGAGTACCCTTGGGTGCGTAGAGGCCTTGCCAAATCGTCACCGAAAAGTCTTTGAAGCCAACCTCTTGCATGGTCGGTGTGTCCTTGAACAGAGGGGATGAAAGGCGCTTAGGTGTCGTAACGGCATATGACTTCACTCGCTTGCCTTCAATTTGCGCTGTAGTGCCTGTAGTTTGGTCACACATGAGGTCCACCTGGCCCCCGATCAAATCGGTCATTGCGGGAGCCGTTCCTTTGTACGGCACCGAGGTCATGTCCACCTTCAGTGTTGATTGAAAAAGCATGCCGCACAGATGAGAAGCAGTACCCGGACCAGCATTGGAAATTGAAACTTTTTCCTTGTTGGTCTGAATCCATTCCAGCAGTTCCGGCATATTTTTTGCTGCCATATTTGGACGAGCAATCAGGTTCATCGGGTTCTCACTGACAAGACCCAAATACTCAAAATCTCTTTCTGCGTTGTAAGGCAGGCTCTTGAAGAAAGTCGGCAATGTTGCGTAAGCGATGTGGGTAAACAGCAGCGTATATCCATCAGGATTAGTCTTGGCCACTTTATTGATGCCGATCGAACCTGAAGCACCGGGAGTGTTCTCGACAATGATGCTGTGACCGCCTAGAACTTTGCTCATCGCACTCGCCAAGTCTCGGGCTGCTTTGTCTGTTGGGCCACCCGGAGCATAGGGCAGCACAAAAGTAATTGTTTTTCCGCTCAACGGATAGTCTTGCGCGAACGCGCTAGTCGAAGTCATAACGCCTACGACAGCTGCGAGAAGACCACCGACTGCAAATTTCATCTTAGATTTCAACATTTCCAAACCTTTCAATTGATCAACGAGTTAAAAACTGACTTGCTACTCACTCTTACCCTGAAATTTCATATGGCTTTGTTTTGCCGCATGAATTCAATTTTTTTATCTGGAATCCCCAGACTTCTCAAAATTTCTTCGGTGTGCTCACCTACTGCAGGTACAGCATCCATCCGATATTCAAAACTGTTGTTCTTGCCAGGCGGCAATAGCGCAGGGATTTCCCCTTTTGGAGTTTTGACATTGGCCCAACGTTTTCGGGCTTTGAGCTGAGGATGAGCCCAAACATCTGTCATGTCATTCATTCGGGCATTAGCGATCTGCGCCGCATCCAGCCGAGCCACCACCTCTTCAGTAGTCATGCGAGAGAATTCATCAAGTATTAACTGCTTGAGTTGTTTCCGATTCTCATTGCGATTGGCGTTGGTCGAGAAACACGGGTCCACAGCCAACTCTGGCTTGCGCAACACAAGATCGCAAAAAATCTTCCATTCCCGCTCGTTTTGCAGACCCAACATCACAACGCCACCGTCACCAGCTGCAAACGGACCATACGGATAAATGCTGGCGTGAGACGCAGCTGCACGTGGAGGGGGATTAGCGCCTTCATAGGCGTAGTACATGGGAAAGCCCATCCATTCACCCAGGGACTCCAGCATTGAGACATCAATGTGGCTTCCTTTCGCTGTCTTAACGCGCAGCAGTAGTGCTGACATGATGCTTGTGAACGCGTACATACCTGCCGCAATATCGGCAATGGAGTTGCCTGACTTGCACGGTTCCTCTGGAGTTCCCGTGACTGAGAGTAAACCGGCTTCACTTTGGATCAAAAGGTCATAAGCCTTTTTGTCACGGTAAGGACCGTCATTTCCGTAGCCAGAGATATCGCAGACGATCAATTGGGGAAGCTTGCAGTGAAGCGCTTCAAAAGATAGCCCCATCCTGGCAGCTGCGCCGGGCGCAAGATTCTGAATCAGCACATCAGCCGTCATCAGAATTTCATTCAGTGCAGCGAGTGCGTCCGGCTGTTTCAAGTCCAACGTCAAGCTTTCCTTCGAGCGATTCGTCCACACAAAATGAGAGGACATGCCGTTGACACGCGAGTCATAGGCCCTCGCAAAATCTCCCGAGCCCGGACGTTCCACTTTGATGACACGAGCGCCCAAATCGGCAAGCTGGCGTGTACAGAAAGGGGCAGCGATCGCATGCTCCAGCGAAACGACCACTATCCCATCGAGAGGTCTGATCATCACTTTGCCTCCATCGACTCGGTCTCGGCTTCGAGCGTTCGGCATGGTTGCTGTGAGAGTCGCTTTCCATCAAACTTAATGGGATTTCCAAGCAACTTCAAACTTCGGTCTTTGGCATGAGGCACCGATCGGATCATGTCAATTTCTTCCAGGAATGGATTCTCAAACGCTTGCTTGATCGTCAACACCGGGGCAATGGGCAGAACTCCCCTCAAGACAGTGAGCCAATGTTCGGTCGTTTTTTGTTTGAAGATGGCATCCAGAACTGCCGTCAACTCATCCCGGTTTTCCGCCCTGAGTTTTTGATTCTTGAAGCGTTCATCATGAGCAAGTTCAGTTGCCTCAATGGCTTCCAACATGGCCAGCCAGAACTTATCGCTCATACACATGACATAAATCCAGCCATCTGCACTAGGAAAAGTCTGCACTGGTGTCACAGACAGGTGCGACCCCCTAGGCAGGCGACCCGATTCCATCCCTTTGTTGACGTACCAAGTACCGGCGTAGCTCAATTGATGCAGAGCGACATCAAAGAGACTGACGTCCACATCACAGCCTTGACCTGTTTTCTTGGCTTTGTTGACTGCGGCAAGAAGACCCAGCATGCCGGTGACCCCAGTCATGTAGTCGATCATGGAAGCCCCGGAGCGAGCTGGTTCGCCGTTGGGATCACCCGTCAGGTGCATGAGTCCCGACTCGGCCTGCATCAAATAGTCATAACCCGGCCATGCGGTGCGTGAGTTATCACGTCCGTAGGCGGATATGTGCAAGCAAACGATATCTTTTTTGATGTGCTTCAGATTGGGGTAGTCAATCTTGAGCTTGGCAGGTTGATCTCCCCGAAGGTTGTTCACGACGGCATCAGCTTTTTGAACCAGCTTCTCAAATTGCTCGCGGCCATCTGCCGTTTTCATGTCGATGAATACAGACTGTTTGTTGGTATTCCAACCTTCAAAAACCAAGCTGTCGCCTTCACTGAGAAAGTACGGACCCATGAACCGTGAAGGATCACCGCCAATGTCCTTGTTCTCAATTTTGATCACGTCGGCGCCCATATCTGCCAAGTACATTGAACCGTAGGGGCCTGCGGCGAATTGTTCGATCGACAGGACTGTGAGTCCTTCCAAAGGCTTGATCATCATGATTTCCTCTTTTGAATGAATGCGGAGATGCCTGCCTTTGCACCATCTGTGCAAAAGACCTTGTCGCTGGCCTTCAAGGACTCGCCCAGCGCATCAGCATCAGAGCGATCGAATGCCAGTTGAATGATTGCTTTGGCTTTTTCGAGGGCAATGGATGACTTTCCAGCCAATGAGTTCGCAATCTCTTTGGCATGCGCCAGAGACTCACCCTGTTCCACCACGCGGTTGACAAGGCCCCAAGCCAGCGCTTTCTCTGCATCGATGGGTTCACCCAGGAAAATCATTTCCTTAGCGCGTGATTCGCCAATTTTTCTCGCCACACGGAAGGTGCCACCGCTGCTGGGGAAGACGCCCAGTTTGATTTCCGGCAGTGCCAGTTGAATCTGGCGTTCAGCAATCAGCAAGTCACAGCAGACTGCAATTTCGAGCCCTCCGCCGAAGGTGTACCCGTTGAGAGCGGCAATGGTGGGCTTGGGAAATGCCCGCAGCAGTTCAAAAACCTTGTTCTGGAAAATAAGCTTCTTTTCCAGTACCGCACCAGGCGATGTCATGTGCTCAAGCTCATGGATGTCAGAGCCAGCACAAAATGCCTTGGTGCCTTCACCAGTCAAGATCACAGCGCGGACATCGTCGTCCAGTTCCAGATCACGCAAAGTGGAATACAGCTGCTTTGTAAGAGGCAGCGACACTACATTCATTGGGGGATTGGCAAGATAGACAACGGCATAGCCTGCTTGTCTATCAACGCGAATCTTCAGAGATTCAGAGGTCACTTGGAAGCCTTTCTTTGGAGGTCAGTGCATGGCTGACCCCTAAGCAGAGGCTTCGCGATCAACTCATGTCTTTGATAGCCCTGAATCGGGCCGATTGGGTATAGCGGTCGGCGGGGTAATAGCTGACCGATGTTTGAAGCATGCCGCCGTTGGCGTCGTAATAAAAACGCATGATCTCCAGAGCAGGCGTGCCTAGCTTGGCCTGGAGAATGTCGGCCAGGTTCTGATCCAGAACAGTGGCAGAAATGTCCTGCCGCACCTCGTGAACTCGAACACCAAACAGACTCTCGATGTTTTTGTAGATCGGAGCACTGCTGATCTTGGGTGTGATTTGCGCTGCCGCGAACCGAGGATGGACATAAATCAGCACGTAACTCATTGGCTGATCTGAACCCGGCGTTTTGCGCACAAAACCCACCTCGGACAACAATGAGCCCTCTTTGCATTCGAGCTTCTGAGCGAGTTCGTCGTCCAACGTGACCTGGCGCAACGAGACGGCATGCATCTCGGTGGTTCCCACAAACTCCAAGAGTTGCTCGATGGAGTTCACCGAACTGAATTTCTTCTGGTCCGATGGCTCCCGAACAATGGTGCCAATCCCCGCATGCGAGGAGATCAGTCCCAAATCTTTGACGTTTCGTAGCGCTTGACGAACCGTTTGCCGGCTCACGCCATACAACTCGCTGAGTTCTTTTTCCGTGGGTAGCGTGCTGGAGGGCTGATATTTGCCCTCCCGAATGTCGCGAATCAGAACGTCGGCCAACGCTGCGTACATTGGCTGTCGCCCCGGACCAGCTGAAGCGAGTCTTGTTCGGAGATTCGTGTCTTGCATTCCTCCAACCTTTCGTTCCCATTGCACAAACCAGCCCAGCCGACTTCGAATGCCGCTGCACCCGGTTGATGCTTATTTCATGATACAGGAACATGACAGTTGTCCGTAAGACCTAATGTTGTAATGTACGTATATTAAGATAATGTTACATTGTTTGTATTGGAGTTATCCCTATGCGGATGCGCCTATATTTATCACAAAGGTATTAATATTGTGTTGAGTCAACCAATGGTTCGTGATTTCAAGGGGGACCTGTGGTACATAAATATGGCTTCAAACATTCTTTCTCCGGGTGCTGTTCGCGACGAGGTCTACGCAGGCCAGCTGGAGCCGGTGGCATTGAACAATGCCTTGCATTTCACGTCAAGTTACTTGTGCATCATCCCTGACAAGACCAATCACCAAGCCAGCTGCAGCGATGATTGACCTTATCCTGAACAGGTGAGGGCGTTGGTGATTGAGAAGTTGTGGCGGGCCCGGTGGATTGGGGACTAATAGGGCGAAAACTTTGAGTAGGAACACTGAAAATGATCATGCAGATTCGCCCGATCGTTACCACACAAGTGAAATGCGCAATGCCTGTTACTCCAGCTGCTTCTGCGATGTTTGAAACGCCGCAAAATTTAGTTTGCTCAAGTAAATAGAGAAGAATCCGGCCTATGGCTTGGTTTATGACACATCAAATCCAACGAAGCCACCATGCCTATATACAACCTCGCACGCTTTGACTTCATCTCAATTAAGCTGGCCGTGCTTTGCGCACAGTCTGGCAGTTTGACGGCAGCCGCTAGAGGCTGCAATTTAGTATTGCCCGCAGCCAGCAGGCGGCTGAGAGAATTGGAAACGGCAGTTGGTGAGCAACTGTTCGATCGACATTCTCGGGGACTGGTCCCTACGTTGGCGGGCAAAGCCTTTGCTCGACGCGGTATAGCCATGCTTCAGCAAATGGATGGCTTGTTCGAGGAACTTTCTGACATTCGGCAGGGGTTCATTCGACATATTCGTCTGTGTTCAAGCACCGCCGCAATCAACCAATTTCTGCCCCCGTTGCTGGCCACATATGCCAATGAGCATCCTGATATTCAAGTGGATGTGGAGGAGCAAGTCTCAGAGTTGGTGGTCACCAGTCTTAGAGAGGGGCGCTCCGACATCGGCGCCTACGTTGAAGGGCCTGACGATAGTGGCTTAGAAAGTCAAAATTTTCGTGTTGACGAATTGGTGTTGATTGTTCCTCCGGGCCACGCCTTGTCGGCCAAAACCCCTATTTCGTTCGTCGAAACCTTGGACGAACCTTGGATCAGCCTTAATGCAGGAGCGGCCTTGCTTCAAAAGCAACAGCACGCTGCCATGGTCGCTGGCAAAACCTTAAAACTACGAATGCAGGTCCGAAGCTTTGATGCCGTTGGACACTTGGTGGCTTCGGGTTTGGGCTTGGCCGCCCTTCCCAAGGCAGCCGCGCTGCCAATCGTTAAAGCGATGAAACTCAACTGGCGACCACTTAGCGACTCTTGGGCCAAGCGGCAACTCAAGATTGGGATCAGAACTGAAGCAGATGCAGCAATCCGCGGACTAAGAGATTTTCTTTGCCACCCTTAGCGTTTTGCTAAGGGAGAGTGACCCACTTCCAAATAGACAAGACATCGCCATGGCCGGAAACTTCGGCACATGGAGACATCAACTACACCTCAGACGGGCCATCATCTGGCTCAACGCGGCCCCCTGCAAGGCATCAAAGTCTTGGAGTTGGGCCAACTAATTGCTGGCCCTTTTGCCGGTAAGACACTAGCGGACTTCGGCGCAGAAATCATCAAGATTGAGGCCCCGGGTGCCGGCGATCCCCTGCGCAAATGGCGGTTACTGAAAGAAGGTACATCGATTTGGTGGCAGGTTCAGTCCAGAAACAAGCGCTCTTTGGCCCTTGACCTGCGCACTCCCCAAGGTCAAGACATAGTGCGCAAGCTTGCTCTGGAAGCTGATGTCATGATTGAAAACTTCCGGCCTGGTGCCATGGAAGGCTGGGGCCTAGACCCGGATGATCTCTTGAAACTGAATCCACGCCTGATCGTGCTGCGCATCAGTGGCTACGGTCAAACGGGGCCTTACAAAACCCGCCCTGGATTTGGTGTTGTCGCCGAAGCCATGGGTGGGCTGCGCCATCTAACGGGAGAACCCGGTCGGGTACCGGTGAGGGTCGGAATCAGCCTGGGCGACACTCTGGCAGCTTTGCATGGCGTGATTGGAATTCTGTTAGCACTACATCATCGTCACATCACCGGCGAAGGACAAGTCATCGATGTTGCGCTGTACGAAGCGGTCTTTAATTGCATGGAGAGTCTACTGCCGGAGTACAGCGCGTTCAACGCTGTCAGAGGCCCAGCGGGAAGTGCTTTGCCGGGTATCGCCCCGACTAACGCCTACTTATGCAAAGACGGTGGTTATGCCTTGATTGCCGGCAATGGTGACAGCATTTTCCGAAGGCTGATGACGTTGATTGGCCGCGATGATTTGGGCACCGATCCTGAATTTGCAGACAACGCCGGCCGAGTGGCCAGGGTGGAAGAAATAGACCGTGTGATTGGCGCGTGGACGTGTCAGCACACAGTTGACGAAGTGCTGGCGGCACTCGAACAAGCTGCCGTGCCCTCAGGCCGCATCTACACAGTGGAAGACATTGCCAAAGATCCACACTACCTTGCGCGGGGCATGCTGGAAACACTTTCAATGCCGGACGGCAGCAGCCTGATGGTTCCAGGCATCGTCCCCAAGCTGTCCAAAACGCCTGGTAGCAGGCACAGGGTGGCGCCCACATTAGGGCAAGACTCAGAGGCCATTCTCAAAGAGATGGGCCTATCCGATCAGCAAATTCAACAACTCATTGCCCAGGGTGTGGTGACTGGAGTTCAAGCATGAAACGCATTTACTTCAATGAAGTGGTCACCCGTGACGGCTTTCAAAACGAGCCGAACTTCATTCCCACCGAAGAAAAAATCCGTCTGATCGACGAACTCAGTCTGTGCGGCTACGCCAAGATCGAGGTTACATCGTTCACATCGGCGAAAGCCATTCCCATGCTTCGAGATGCAGAAGAAGTAATGGGGCGCATACAGCGGGTTGCCGGGGTGGAATACACCGTGTTGGTGCCCAACGTTCGAGGTGCTGAGCGCGCCATGGAATCCAAGGCCGACGAGTTCAACTTGGTAATGTCGACCTCTGAGACGCACAACCTGACCAATTTGCGTATGCCTCGTGAAAACAGCTTTGCAGCACTCAAAGATGTCATCGCGCTGGCGGCTGGACAGATTCCGATCAACGTTTCTTTATCCGCTTGTTTTGGGTGCCCGATGGAAGGCGACGTACCTGCCGATGAAGTCATCCGTTGGTCAGATCGCTTTGCCGAGCTTGGGGTGCGCGGCTTGACCATCTGCGACACCACAGGCATGGCTCATCCTGCCCAGGTCGCTCAATTGACCCGCACACTGCGCGAGCGCTTCAAGGATTTGCAACTTACCCTGCATTTCCACAACACCCGTGGCATGGGCCTCGCCAATGTCCTCGCATCTGTGCAAGAAGGTATCGACCGATTTGATGGGTCGCTTGGTGGATTGGGTGGATGCCCTTATGCCCCAGGTGCCAGCGGCAACATCTGCAGCGAAGATGCCATCCACATGCTCGCCAACATGGAATATGAAACCGGCGTCGATGTACAGCGGCTGCTCGCCGTGGCCAGGAAATTACCGGGCATCGTTGGTCATGAGGTGCCTGGGCAAGTGGCCAAAGCCGGATGCATTCAAGACTTACACCCCGAACCCGACTACATCCACGACATCCGGAGTCGCTACGCATGATCGACCACCTTGACCACCTGGTGCTGACCACCTCTCGGGAGGCCGCCTGCATCGATTTTTACACCAGGGTGCTTGGAATGCAGCTGGAGTCGTTTGTAGGTGGCACGCCACCGGTAGAACGGAAAGCACTGAAGTTCGGAGTGCAAAAGATCAACCTGCACATCCAGGGTTCCGAATTCGAGCCCAAAGCCCATCTCCCGGTTCCAGGTGCGCTGGACCTTTGCTTCATCGTATCCGTTTCGCTTGAAGTCGCGATCGAGCGACTTCAAGCGGCCCAGTGGCCAATACAAGAAGGCCCTGTTTTGCGTACTGGAGCTACCGGGAAAATCCGTTCGATTTACGTCAGAGACCCTGACCACAACCTGATCGAACTTTCTGTTCTCGTCTGACCTTTCCCTTTTACAACTCAGGAGACAACCATGAAACGACGCACCATCATTTCTCTCACCGCCATGGTCGCGTTTGGCGCCTCGGCAACGGCTTTTGCACAAGCCACGTATCCCGAACGTCCAATCACGATGATCGTGCCCAGTGCCCCAGGCGGTACCACCGACTTCACCGCTCGGCTGATTTCGGATCAACTTGGAAAAGCCTTGGGGCAATCTGTGGTGGTTGACAACAAAGCGGGGGGGGCGGGAAACGTCGGCAATCAACTGGCGGCGAAAGCCAAACCCGATGGCCATACATTGCTTCTGGCCTACAGCGGTTATCAGGTGGGCAACCCACACTTGTTTAAGAGTGCAGGTTGGGATCCTATCAAAGACTTCACGGCAGTGGCCATGGTCACTCGTGCACCTCAGGTGATTGTTGCTAGCCGATCTGTGCCTGCCAACAGCTTACAAGAACTGATTGCGTATGCGAAAGCCAACCCTGGAAAAGTGAATTACGCTTCCTCTGGCAATGGATCTATTCAGCATATTGCGGGTGAGTTGCTTCAGCAAGTCACTAAAACCACGATGACCCATGTTCCCTACAAAGGATCAGGCCCTGCAGTAACTGACCTCTTGTCTGGAACGGTCGATTTGTTTATCACCACTCCTGCGTCAGTGGTGAGTCACATCAAGGCTGGAAAATTGAAAGCTTTTGCGGTGACTGGTGAGTCACGCCTGTCCTCTCTCTCGACTGTGCCTACGGCTTCGGAGGCAGGACTGAACAACTACAAGCTCGATTCGTGGTTCGCAGTGTACGCCCCGAGTGGCACATCAGACCAAATCGTTCAGAAGCTCAACCGTGAAATTGGGAAGATTTTGGCAATGCCCGAAGTGCAGAAGCGTGCAGATGACTCCGGTACTACCGTCGAGACCATGACCCCCGCGCAATTGAATGCATACACCCGCAAAGAATTGGACTTCTGGGGCAATGTGATCCGCTCCGCCAAGATCACCCTGGACTGACATCGATAGGGCCTACTGCAGGGCCCTCTTTTCCACCTTTTTTAGCACTCCCGAGGCAGACAACCTCGGGATATGAATGCCACTTATGAACATCGTTTTCCTCGATCAAGGCACGTTTTCACCGGAAACCACGCTACGGCACTTTAGCTTTGCGCATCAACTCACGGTTCATACCGAGACCTCAGCAGACGAAGTGGCATCGCGCATTGCCGACGCAGACGTGGTGATCATCAACAAAGTTCGGTTGACAGCAGAAATAATCGCGAAAGCACCACGGCTCAAACTTGTCGCAGTTGCGGCTACTGGCACCGACAACATTGACCTTGCAGCTTGTGCAGCCCAGCAAGTTGTGGTGAGCAATATCCGAAACTACGCGGTCAATACAGTGCCTGAGCATACTCTCGCTCTGATCTTTAGCTTGCGCCGTAGTATCACTGCGTACGTTGATTCCGTAAAAGCTGGTCGGTGGCAGGAATCAGAACAATTTTGCTATTTTGATCACCCAATTCGTGATTTGGCTGGTTCCACGCTCGGCATCATTGGAGACGGCGTGCTGGGTCAATCGGTGGCCAGCCTGGGGCGTGCGCTGGGTATGCGTGTGATCTTTTCCGGATTCAAGGGCCGCACTGGACAAGGGGCGCTTTACACGCCCTTCGAGGAAACGCTCGAACAGTCAGATGTGTTGACTTTGCACTGTCCTCTAAATGCGTCCACCAAGAACATGATTGGTCGCACTGAATTTTCCTTGATGAAGAAGCGCCCCTTGCTCATCAACACCGCTCGCGGTGGATTGGTCGATGAGACGGCAGTGGAAGAAGCCTTGGATCAGGGCTGGATCTCTGGTGCGGCATTCGACGTTCTGACAGTTGAGCCTCCGCCCGCCAATCACCCTTTTATGAAATTGATCAATCGCCCTAATTTCATCCTAACGCCCCATGTCGCCTGGGCTAGCCAAGAGGCGATTCAGGGACTGGCGGACCAGTTGGTTGACAACATTGAGGCATTCTTCGCTGGCAAACCTCGAAACGTTGTTTCAGCATGAAAGATCCCCGCAAGTTCCTTCAAAATTTGTTCTATGCGGCTATCCGTCGAGCCCAACCCGACTTCATCTTGAAGGACTATCTTCCAAGTCCTCCCAAGGGGCGTACGGTTGTGATCGGTGCAGGCAAGGCGGCAGCAGCCATGGCCCATGCAGTTGATGCATGGTGGCCACAGGACAAGCCAATAAAGGGGCTCGTGGTGACTCGTTACGGGCATACACCAGATAGTGAGTTTGGATATCCTGCGCGCATAGAAGTTCTGGAAGCGAGACACCCAGTACCGGACGCCGCAGGCGTAGCAGCTTCTGAGCAAATTTTAAATTTGTTGACCGATCTGACCACAGATGATTTGGTCATTTGCCTAATATCTGGAGGTGCGTCTGCTCTGTTGACATTGCCTGTCGATGGCGTTAGCTTGGAAATGAAGCAGGAACTGACCCGTGAGCTGCTGAGATGTGGAGCTCCGATTGAAGAGATGAATCTTGTTCGGAGCCAGCTATCTAAAGTTAAAGGCGGACGACTGGGTATGTTGTGTGCGCCCGCCAAACTGGTCACGTTGGCCATCAGCGATGTGCCGGGCGACGATCCCGCAGTCATTGGCAGTGGGCCCACCATTGCCATAAAAGGTTCGCCAGAAGAGGCTTTGGCCATCATTCAACGTTATGGAATTGAACCACCCGACGAAATCAATACGCGGTTGATCGAGGCGAAGAGCAGCACCAGCAATTCACAACGTATCTATCTTGACTGGCAGGAAGTTCACCTCATCGCCACGCCCTGGCTCTCCTTGTGTGCTGCCGCCGAGTTGGCCCGCTCTTTCGGTGTAAATGCCTATGTGCTTAGTGACTCGATTGAGGGTGAATCGCGAGAGGTGGCCAAGGTGCATGCAGAAATCGCGAAGGCCGCTCGCAAAGGGTATTCCACATTCGATCGACCGTGTGTGATTTTGTCGGGAGGCGAGACCACTGTCACCATCAAAAACCCAGCTACCGCAACGGGTCGAGGCGGTAGGGCAGGTGAGTTTTGTTTGGGGTTGGCTCAGTCTCTGAGAGATGAGCCAGGCATCTGGGCGATAGCCGCTGACACGGACGGCATTGATGGTGTTGAAGAAAATGCTGGCGCATTCGTCACTCCCGATACCTTGAAGCGGGCCCGGCAAGCTGGTCTATCACTGCAAGAGCACTTAGATCGGCACGATGCGTATGCCTTTTTCAAGGGACTTGATGATCTGGAAATCACGGGGCCGACGCACACAAATGTCAATGATTTTCGAGCGATCCTGGTTTTATGAATTTAGCAATGAAAAAAGTACCAAGGACCAACCCTTGATCGACGACATTCGCTTACTGGGGCGCTTGCTGGGTGACGTCATCCGCGAGCATGAAGGCGTGGCGATTTACGATCTGATCGAGCAAATCCGTCAACTCTCGGTGGCCTATCGCCGCCAGGCCGATCACGCGGCTGACAAGCAACTCAAGAAACTGCTTAAGGGCCTCAGCGACGATCAGGCGGTGAGCGTTATTCGTGCCTTTACCTACTTCAGCCATCTGGCCAACCTAGCCGAAGACCGGCACCACATCCGTCGCCGCGCGGTTCATGAACGAGTCGGTCATATTCAGGAGGGAAGCCTGGCTCACAGCTTGGACCGCATGCGCGATGCTGGTGTGGACGCCGACATCATTGCCCGAACCCTCACTAGCTGTCACCTTTCGCCGGTTCTCACCGCTCACCCGACTGAGGTGCAGCGCAAAAGCATCCTGGACGCCGAGCGCGACATCGCACGCCTGCTGGCAGAGCGCGACACAATCCTGAAAGCTGCCGACGGCGATGCCGGCGTGGCCAACAGCGACCACCTGCAGATACGTGAACTGACAGCCAATGAAGCCCAAATGCTGTCAAGGGTGACGCAGCTTTGGCACACCCGGCTGCTACGCTTCACCAAGTTGACCGTGGCCGACGAGATTGAGAACTCGCTCACTTACTACCAGAGCACTTTTCTGCCGCAAATCCCTCGGTTGTATGGCCAGATTGAGCAGGCACTCGACGGCCGACCGGTAGCATCCTTCCTGCGAATGGGCCAGTGGATAGGCGGCGACCGCGATGGCAACCCCAACGTCACCGCTGACACCCTGCGCCACGCACTGCAGCAACAAGCTGACGTTGCGCTGCGCCATCTGCTGACCGAGGTGCATCGCCTGGGCGCTGAACTGTCGCTGTCGGCCATGTTGCTGCCGGTTCCACCCGCCATGCAGGCACTGGCCGAGCGCTCGCCCGACACCAACGCCCATCGGCAAGACGAACCCTACCGCCGTGCACTTACTGGCATCTACGCCCGTCTGGCCGGCACGTTGCACGAACTAACAGGCGGTGAGGCTGCGCGCTACGCCGTGGCCCCGCAAAACCCCTATGCCAGCTCAGACGAACTGCTGGTTGATCTCCGCACCATCGAAGCGGCCCTGCAAGCCCAGCGCTGCGAAGCTCTGGCCAATTACCGGCTTAAACCACTGATCCGCACTGTGGAGGTGTTTGGATTCCACCTCGCCACAGTGGACTTGCGCCAGAGCTCTGACCAGCACGAGTTGGCGGTGGCCGACCTGCTGGTCCACGCGCGCATTGAGCCCAACTACAGTTCCCTGGGCGAAGACGCCAAGCAGCAACTTCTACTGCGCCTTCTTAATGACGCGCGTCCGCTGCGCGTGCCCGGCGCCAGTTACACCGCCCACACCATGAGCGAGCTGGCGATCTTCCTATCCGCGCGCGAAATGCGCGAGCGCTTTGGTGCCGCCTGCATACGCCACGCCATCATCAGCCACACTGAAACGGTGAGTGATCTGCTGGAAGTGCTGCTACTGCAAAAGGAAGTGGGTCTCGTGCGCGGAATCCTGGACCACGACGCCGTGGCCGACCTGATCGTGGTGCCGCTGTTCGAAACCATCGAAGACTTGCGCAACGCCACCGGCATCATGGATGCGTTCTACCGTCTGCCCGGCATCTCTGCAATGGTGCTGCGCGGTAGCTCGAACCAGTACCACGAGCAGGACGTGATGCTGGGCTATTCCGACAGTAACAAAGACGGCGGCCTATTCACCAGCAATTGGGAGCTGTACCGCGCGGAGACCGCGCTGGTGACTCTGTTCGATGAACTCTCGCGCGAGCTGGGCCAACAAGTGCAATTGCGCATGTTCCACGGTCGCGGAGGCACCGTAGGCCGCGGTGGTGGACCGAGCTACCAGGCAATCCTGGCACAACCGGCAGGCACCGTACGCGGGCAGATTCGACTTACGGAACAGGGCGAAGTGATCGGTTCTAAGTACGCCAACCCTGACATCGGCCGTCGCAACCTAGAAACCTTGGTTGCTGCCACGCTGGAAGCCACACTGCTTCCGCCTGCCAAACCGATTCCGGCTAAGTACCTGGACGCAGCGGCCGAATTGTCGCAGGCCAGCATGGACTCTTACCGAGCACTTGTCTACGAAACCCCGGGCTTCACTGACTACTTCTTTAATGCCACGCCGATCCGCGAGATTGCTGAGCTCAATATCGGTTCACGCCCAGCGTCGCGCAAGGCTAACCAGCGTATTGAAGACCTGCGCGCGATCCCCTGGGGCTTCAGTTGGGGCCAGTGTCGCCTCACGCTGCCCGGTTGGTATGGTTTTGGCAGTGCGGTAGCGCAAATGCAGGCCCGCCTGGGTGAAGACGCGGCGTTCAAACTGCTGCAGCAGATGCACAAGAAGTGGCCTTTTTTCAGCACCCTGTTGTCCAACCTGGATATGGTGCTGGCTAAGAGCGACCTGTCGCTAGGTCGGCGCTACGCCGACCTAGTTCCCGACGCAAAGTTGCGAAAGAAGGTTTTCGCCGCAATCGAAGCCGAGTGGCAACTCACCCAGGAAGCCCTAACCCAGATCACCGGGACGAAGGAGCGGCTCGCCCACAACCCCGCGCTGGCGCGCTCCATTGAACACCGCTTCCCCTACATCGACCCCCTGCACCATCTTCAGGTCGAATTGATTGGGCGTTACCGCGCCGGTAGCCAGGCCGAAAAAGTTAAACGCGGCATTCACATTTCCATCAATGGCATTGCGGCCGGGCTGCGCAATACCGGCTAAATCACAGATGGAATTCTTAAACAATCAACTGCACATCATTTGTTAAGGAAATTGATTGGATAGAAAGTAACTGTACTGCAGCTTCGAGCAGTTTGGAACTACTGTAGAGGTACCCACAGAAGCCCCTAGCAGCTCCGCAGGGGGACCTGCAGTTCTTTCGATAGTAGTCATTGCTGTCACCGTATTCCTGGGTCAATCAGTGACGACTTTTACCTATCACCACAAACCAAGATTCTGAGTTCGGCTGGTCGCTATCACTGCATTTGAGCAGTTAATGACATGGATCCGAATGGCCGGATTGGGTCGAGAAAGTGAATTCAGTGGTTCGAGCAGCTGACTTTCAGCCGCTAGTTATTGGTACGGTCGGCTGCCAGCCACGCAGGACGGCTGCAGTTCTCTCGAAACCGGTCGTTGATGTCACCGCATTGCGGGGTAAATCAGTGACGGCTGTTACTAGGCATCATGAAAAACTCTCCTGAGTTCGTCAGGCTGCTATCGCTGCAGACTTGCCGTTCGCCGTCGAATACCCCCTTGAGGCTGGAAGCGGCCATAGGTAAACCGGTCAGCAATCTCTTCTTCGGCTGGTGGTCCCATACTAAGATTGCGGGTACACGATATTACAGAAATACCAACATGGCTTGCTCCAGAGGCGCTGCATCGCCGAATGCGCACACACAGCGCCGACTCTTCGCCGCATCGGCCGGCTATTGCCAAAATCCAAGTTGCTCAAACGATCTGTTCGTCGACGCAGCGGGCGTGTCTATTCACATCGCCGAGATGGCCCATGTGTTTGCGGCCACCGATGGCGGGCCTCGAACCAAGTCTGATCTCACTAAGGAAGAGCGTGGAGCATTTGAGAACCTAGTTATGCTTTGCGCAAACTGCCATACGATGGTGGATAAGGCGCCGGACGCCTACCCGGACCAGATGATGCTGGGCTGGAAGCGCGAGCACGCGAACAAGCTCCAAGGGCTCTTCGGTGCGGTAAAGTTTGGTGATCGCAGCAGTGCTCGCGACGTAGTGGAACCGCTCTTAGCGGAAAATCATGCGATATTTAATCAGTATGGTCCTCACATCGACGCCGCTCGCAACCCAGAGAGCGGCGCAGCAGAACAGTGGAGGCGCAAGATGCTCACGCGCATCATTCCCAACAACAGGCGAATCCTAGCGATCCTAGATGCCAACCGTCATCTGCTTGGTGGCGATGAGAAGGCGATGCTGGAGCAGTTCCGGCAGCACATTGACGACTTGGAGGCCTTCCATATCGAAGGAAATAGAGAAGATGCTTCTCGATTCCCCAACGAGTTGCCAGAGATTTTGAAGGGTTGACGAATGAGCGGTAACGTGACCGATTGGGCAATAGGTAAGCTAATCGAACAGCAACTCGAGATAATCGATCGAACGCCAGAAGATTTGTTGGTCGTTAGGTCGGAGGGCGAATATACGTTTAATGTTGCAGTCTTGGGTGTACAAGATGTTGTTAAGTTAACAGACGTCGAGCCTCTCTTTTCCGGTGCCATTAAGCCACAATTGGTAGTGAACGTTCCTTCTAAAACCCTTTGGAGCGGCTCAGCCATCAACCACATCCACGCAGCATCTGCCGCGTTCGGTACGCTGGGCGATGTCACTCGAGCAGCCTTCACAAAAAACGCTGGAACATATCGAGACAAAGGTATGGGTTTTTTCATCAACGCGATGGAACAGCACACAAATGTCTCCAGCGTCTCATACGTCTACGATAGGGTATTAAAAGTAGATCAAAGGAGCGGCACGGGGCTCATCGTTGCGGTTATAGACACATACAACATGAGCGCCGAGGACGTGCGCAACGCCAAGAATAAATTTGGGCATTTTGATGTCGTCGTCAAATCATCTAGCTACGGATCTGTCACCATCCAAGCTGAGGCGGCCGCAAAGTCGATTGGGGCGCAGGCTTTGACGTTCCGCCAACTAATGGGCCGGCTGTCTAAGTGATTCGCCATCGAGTAATCACACGCCTTCGCGAACTTGCTACCTCACTTGGATCGGAGGCCGAAGGAACTAAATGGTATCTTTTCGGCTCAGTTGCTCGAAACGAACCAAATGCAGCAGACATAGACTTGATGATTCTCTGCAAAAGCGACCAGCAGGCTGACACACTTCGGCGAGTCATTAATCCTGATGCTTTGACACTACCGCTTCATCTGGCTCTGTTGACATTCGATGAAGCGGCCGAGGCCGACGCGGTCCGCGTGCAACGCAGCCTCGCTATTTTTCCTTGAGCTGCCAAGGCTAAACGACTCGGGACGAAGGGTCTTTTCGTTGGCTGTGAAGTCCGCTTTCGCTGCGAAGCAGTCCCTTATGCTAATTGGCTGAACTCTGCGCGAGCTTGCGGCCATTACCACTCATGTTTGATTGATCGAAAGAGGTGGTTTTTGCTCATTAGGCATCACATGCCAAGACCTCTGCGGCTACTAACGCTACGATGGCCTTGCATGTCATGTTCGTCTGCGACTAGCTGCTCAGTCCTTGTACCATGGCTCTCCGAGTTGAGCGCTAATTGCGTGGTTACTTCCTTGGACGGAGCTGTTACAGAGACCAAGTCACTGACATACTTCCTGAAGGTGCCGTACTTGATGTTCAAACCACAAGCCTTTAAGTCAGCATGCATCTGCTCGACAGTTTTACCTGTTGCACGAGCAGCTTCGATCTCTTCGTGAAGAGACAAGATCGTTTCCCACTGATTGAGCTCTTGCTTGACTGGTGGCTTCAACAAAGCTTTGCGCACCGCATCAAGATTTGTCCCTGTCTGATTGTTTTTAGCCATCATTCCTCCTGATTTAGACATTGTTTCACATGAAACATTATGTTTATGATGATATCAAATTCATTCAAGATTGCAATGTAAAAATGCAATTCTTAGCCGTCATTTAAATGAGCTGACGGAAAATGCGGCTATGACTGCGGTTTGGGGTCCAAAAGGTAGTCGATCCCGTTTGCCTCCAATAGTTTCAGGCGCTGCAGGGGTGACAAGGACAGAAACTCATCCGCTTTTGCGCGTACCTTCGCAGCCAGTTGCTGCTGGGCCGTGCGCTTCTCCTCTGGTCGTTTGTATGCGCCTTCAACCTTGGGGCTGCGGGTCAGGACGGCATCAATGTAGCTAGTGGCGATTTTTGTGGCTTTTGCAGGCGCCCCTCTGTAGGAGCCAAAGCTCTCGAGCAAGAGGGCAGAGACCGCAGCAATGCAATCCTCTCGCGTCATACCTTGCGCAAGGCACTTCACCCCTTCTAAGAATGCCGTGGAATAGTTTGAAAATCCGGAGTCTTTGCCTGTCTTGAACTTGAATCCATCGACCAAGTCCAGCTGATTCGCTGACAGCTGCTCGATAGTGAAGCCGCTGTGCGGTGCGTTCAGCAGCACTTCCATGCGCTCCGCAAATCCTGGAACTTCCAAAACAGGACCTTGAACCAATTCGCTCAAAGTGGGCGAACTGCCGTTCGTATTGATGAGTGGCACAGGCATAAACAGCAGCTCTGCAATGTGCCTGGTGCCTGGAGGAAGTGGTTGCAAGTTCATCTTGATGCGAAACCACATGCTCGCCTCAATAGCCTCTTGAGCGTTTAAAGGCCTGCTGCTAGGTACCCAAATGTGGGTTATGTCGTGTTTGATGACTCGCAGATGTTGGATACCCTGCAGATGCACATCGGTATTCACCGTTCCAAGGCTGAACAAATGGCAGCGCTCGGAAATGCTGTCGCTGGTCGGTTTTACCCAGTGCTCGTGCGATTGATGTGTTGCCAGTAAGCGCGACACTGTGGAGGTGCTCAGCCTGATGCAGGGGCGGTTCAACATGGAGAATGGTCGGTGAGATTGGCTGTAGCACTTGAAGTCCAAATTGAGCGCGTAACGCTGGACGAAGTCCAGAAAAATGGGGCAGATGGCGGGCTTTGGAATCTGGAGGTCAGCTGGTATGGCCAGATGACTACGAGGTGTCCCATCCCTGTTGGATATATCGTTAAATCTATCGTTGCATTCCATGGTTTTATGAATGCTCAAATAAGGGGTACATCCACGCCGCCTGATGGAAATTCCTTCCGGCCGAGAGCAATTGCTGCCACTGCGGCTGGAAAAAATTTCCACAGCTGAAATTTCTTCCAGTGTGTGGCGGGGATTTCCGTCGTGGTTTTAAAAAAAGCGGCCAGAAAGGTCACGCTTCGTTTGATCTGGACATCAAAATTCCCACACTCCGTCCACCAAAGGCTTTGCAGTGACTGCATCATTGCGATTCACCTTTGTCTTGATGGTGTGTGGGCCTCTTCGCTATAAAGGCCCCCAATGCCAGATGCGCACCAGTCATGATGACTGGTATTGATCCAGTCGTTTGACCCAGCCGCTCACTCATCACGAAATCCTCGCGACAGTTTCATTGGATTCGTTTAATTCATCCATCCACACGATTGGAGCACTGCTGTTTCGTGCCGCATGACATTCAGCATAGTGGTCCAGCATGTCCGTGAGTTCAGCTTCCCAGCCGCCCTCAGATGGACCAGTTGTCCAGCGATATTGGCCATCGGCAGTTTTGTAGACAGAAAAGCATCGGGACAAGAAATCATTTCGGCGATGGAAGCTGACGTAATCAAGCACGAGTTCTGAATCCGTGATTTGCTTCATGTCCTGCTTGAGTGCTTCCCGGATTCCTGCGTAATTGGGTAATTCGCCTTCCATGATCGCCATGATTAGCTTGATAGGGTTGTCCTCTGCCATGTTGCGGACAATTCGGTTTTGATCGTCCATGCAAAGGTCATCTATCCATACACAAGCCGCCTCGGAGCCTTGCTCGAAGCTCAACAGATAGTGATCTAGCATGTCCTTCATGCTGGCGTGCCAGTCGCCAGATTGCCCACATTCCCAATAGTATTCGCAGTTGCCAAAGCGCGAGACCGAATACTTGGCGCGAGACATAAAGTGGCTGGTCACATATACATCGAGGTCCGATGCGTTCGCAGTGAGACAGTCGTCTGATGCTAGGGCCTCTCTGATGTTCGAATAATTAGGTAATTCGCCAAGCTTGATCCGTGTGATCAGTTTTGCCCTGCCTTCAGTCGTCTCAAGCATGCAACGGATGATGTCTTTTGCTTTTGCACTTTTCATGGTTTTCCTTGTTGGTAATGTTTTCGTCAGCTGTAGAAATTTCGAGTTCGTGGAGCGATCGAGATGTTTTTGGCTGCCAGATCTGACTCTGTGATTGAGACAGTAGGGCCAAGATCTGCCTTGTCGACCTGGCCTAGATATTTGCCCCAGTTATCTGGAAGTAGCTTTATCTGTCGATAGGTGGTGATGAACTGGTCTTCATGAAAGTGACCTGTTCGGATGATCTCAATGAGTTTGAGCTCCTGAAGAACCTGCAGCGATAGCTTGATGCTTTTCGCCGTATAGCCGGCGTTTTTGGCCAGTGTCTGGTTGCGAGGCCACGCGATGTTGTTGTCATCTGAAAAAATCGCCAATTCTTTGAGTACAACCCGCTCTCTACGGGGTAGGCCGCCCAAGTTGCGAAGCTTGAAAATGATTCCGCTCATGCAGATTTCCTTTTGAAAATACCGGTACCGCCGGTGCGGTGCGGCCGAATGGCTGCTTTCAGGGCCTTGCATAGACCCTGAAAGCAAACATCAGGATTCATGTTTGCGGTAGTGATCGCGTTTTCGTTTCGCATGTTCTGTACCTTTGTGTTTGTCTTGGTGGGTTTGGTCAACAGATGCTCCATGGACATTCCATGGAGCAGAAATTTATGCTCCATGGATTTGCAGCTTCGATCCCCAAGACCAGAAATCTCATATCCCAAGCCAGTCATTCCATGAGCAGCAAATGGATTGCCAGCCCGCACTTCGTCCCCTGTGATCTTGTTTGCGTTGGTGTTGGTCTCCTTTCTCAGTGGTGGTTGGTAATTGCTTGCGTGAACTTGCTGACCACCTCGGTCAGCCAAGATTGGGTGCGGGCTTGCACGAAAGGGCTTAGTTGGATGGTGTTGCTGCCGTCCTTGATTAGGTGCAGCCTTGCGCCAGATGCATCGAGCGCAACCACATCGATCAGTCGCGGCAGCGTGATGACAGTGGCTTTTTGCAGGTACTCGCTGAATTCGTCATCAGAAAGCAATGGACCGAAAGCCTTCTCACCCATGTCTCCGGGGACATGGCCGAGATTCATCACAACTATGTGCTCAGCTCCTACCAGTGCATCCATCGTCTCGAGAACATGGCTGGCCGAGTCCGGGGAGCTGTCGATAACCGTAACGGCGATCACTTTCACGCCATTGGCTGAAAAAATTTTGGCCATGTGCTGGCTTTCGAACCATCGCCGGGAGCTGTTGTCACTGCCGTTTCCTGTGTCGACCACCATCGATTTGTGGTTGCCCAAAACCTCGCGGACGATCTCCTGCTCGATGTTCTCGACGATCTCGGTGGCATTGCCGCCCTCGACGAGCACAGCATCCGACACTTTGCGGGTCAGGGAACTGTTCGAGACATCGGCGTCCAGCGCTCGAACCTCATGGCCGAGAGACTGAAGAGTGATGAATGCAGCCTCCGCCACTTGGGATTTGCCGACACCGCCTTTTCCGAAGACCCAAACGATGGTTGGTTGCGGTTCAGATGAATGGGATGAGTCCCCTGCTGGTAATAGCGCCATGTGGGCCTTTGTGGGCTGTTTCTTGTTGGTCATATGACTCCTTGGTTGTTGATAAATCGGTAGTGGGCGAGGGGGCTTTGAATCAGTCGAACAGACTTGGTGCCTTGTTCTGGCTGCGCAGGCTGCGCAAGCCAACACCAGATGCCTGGCGCTTCACGGACTCAACCGGCTGTTTGCTGTTCACTCGCACAGCGGCCCGGTTTTTGGCTTCGAAGGCATTGGCCTGTCGTTCATCCTCGGCAAGCAATTCCGAGGCGTACTTGCGAAAGGTGCTGAGGTTGATGCTGACCCCGTGCCGGCTGATGTCTTGATGCATCTGCTCAAGTGTTTTGCCCTGAGCGCGGGCTGCTGCCAGCGCCTCATGCATCTGTTCCACCAGTTCGCGAACGGACATTGATGTCTTGACCAGTTCCTTGGTCAGTTCGTTGCGCATGGCCGCGATGGCCTTGTTGTCGACTTTCAGGCTGTTGTTCATCTGTTACCTCTATTTGCAGCACAAACCCATAAAAAAAGAAAGCGTGTGTCAATAACTATAATCGAAATTTGCGGTTTGTGTGAAGAGATCAGGAGCGGGAATGGATTTCTTGAAGAAAAAGGTCATTGCGTGGTCCAAGTTGGCCACTGGCGGAGCCCGCCCATTGGCTGAATCCGTGGGTATGGATAGAGACTTTTTTGCTCGCGTTTTGAACAACCGCAGGCCTCTGCCAGATGAGAATGCAATCGAACTGGAAGCCGCACTGGGACTGGATTCGAGTGGATTCAAAGGAAACAAAATCCAATCGAATCTGGCCCGCCACTTCGAGGACATTGATGGCGTGATTACTCTCGGATTTCAGATGTGTTGTGTGGCTGAAATCAGGTCAACGCGCGAGCAGCGAGGAGGGGTGACTCCTCAGAAATACGCTGCCGTCATATTTTCGTATGGTGAAACAATCAGATTGTCAGTGCTCCGAATGGCTACGGATAAATGGCAAGCCTTTTGCACCAATTACACGTCCGTGGACATGCCCGCCCTGGTTATTGACACAGATGTAATGCCTCTGCTCAATGCATTGGACATGGGTGTCAGGATCGACCTTTGGGAGGACTTGAACGAAGCCTTCTATGCAGGCAAAAAGGCAGCCATGGTGGAAGCCGTTGAATCCATCTTGCAATTTCAACTTCAGCTTCCCGAGGAAATTCAAGGACGGGTTAGGGCTGCACAGCGGCTCACCCGGAAAACGGTTCTCCAAAAATTGACGGACAGGAAGAGCACCATCGCTCAGTGGCCTGGGGGCGCACTTGAATACTCAAAGACGCATCTGATTGCTCCCGTGACAGAGGAGTTCCAGCCTGCAAACGCGATAGGGATTCGGCGTGATGGCAAAAGGGTGTTTGTTTTGATAGTCACGATGACTGAGGAAGCTGGCTTGACGCTCGAGCACGAGACGATTGAGGCCGTCGACCATGTATTGGTGTTTCTCAGGATGGAGTGGGACAGCAAGGATCCTTACCACGCACTTTTTGATGGACCGGCTCATCTGCTTGCGAATAAACATACAAGTGACGCAGCTGCAGCAACCCGATATCAACTATCAGCCAAATTAATTCGAGATCGCCGCTTTGACGTCGTGGAAGGTGAAAAAATCAGAATGCGAGAGCAAGCCCTGGACCTATAAATAGCCAAAATTTGGACGAACTACGTGACATGGAGGGGAAATTTCATGTCAAACACAAAGACAGTTCGTCCTTATCTGGACATCAAAGCGCAGATCGAAGGGCGGTGCTCGGAGATTTTGTTGCTGCTTGGCATCAATCCGCTGGCAATGGCTACGCAGATCACGTGCCCCGTCGCTGAGCACCATGCTGGGCGAGTTTCGTTCCGTGTCAATCCTGTCACCAACAGATATTTCTGTGCTCATTGTCAGCCCAAGGGGGCCAGCTTGGTTGACCTCGTCATCCAGCTAGGCAAAGCGGAATCTTTCGCCGCAGCGGCCGACTACCTGAGGGCAGGGTTGGACATCAAGCCTCAAAAAACACCCTTGCAGGCGTTAGGTGATATGCCAGATCCGCTTGCGCAAATCATCTCAAAAAAGCATGGCGACCATCCCGTACAAACAGACGATGGAGACCCAGTGAACGACATCCCATTGTTTGAGCAGCAAATCACAGCCATGCTGGATGCCGCAAACCCCGCAAATCTTCACCCCTACAGCTTGCATCGGAGATTTGCACCCCTTGGTGCTAGGGCGACCGATGGTGGAAATCTATTGATCCCTGCGCATGACCATGCAGGAAATCTGTGCGGCCTGCTGCAGATTAGTCTGCAGGGGAAGCATCTCGTCGTCAGTGATGGGCGGCTGATGGGAGCTGCTTCAACATTGGGCCAATTCAAGGATGCTCGCGTCATTGCTGCGACCCTTGACTGGGAAAGCCAAGTGGTACTTCACACAGTTTATGGAGGGATGCCAATCATTGGGTATTTGACGCCCGATAACGCTCTGCTTGCAGTGGATGAGTTCCTGACAAGCGCGACGAAAGAGATCTGGGTTTTTGCAGGTCCACGTGATGTTCCAGAGCTCCAAGCAGGCATGACGCTCTATGCGAATAACAATGATCTGAAGCTAAAGTGGTTCAGTACAAAGGAACCAGATTACAGCATTGCCTACGCGAAGAAGCTTGGGTCGTTCCCGCACCCAACCTGAAAGCAAAAAAGGACTCATTGAGCAAGTGAAATGGATGGGAATTTGAATGTCAGTGACTTGGATTTTTATGTGACCGTGACATGACAGTTCTTGGATTTGGACATGATTTTGATTGGTTGTGCTTGATGGGGCAAATCCGTAACGTAGGGCCCGAAGGAGTCACACATGCACAAGACCACACTCAAGCAGACCAACACACAAACAACACGGGAAGGGCGTTTCAAACAGCATCCAGCCCGCAGGACCTCTGAGAATCCGTTCGAACGGGATGGGCAAGAACCAAACAAGTCGTTGCCCGACATCGTGCAAGAAGTCGATGTGGATTCCGCTACAGCTGAGGCTCAAGCGTTGGACGACATCTATGGGGAGGCGAAGAACACACATCAACTTTTCAAGCTGACCGATCTGAGTCGAGTGCGTTCGATGAAACTAGAGCACGACCATCTGTCTGCTTGCATCAAACAAATTTCACCGAGCGCAAGCATGCGCCGACTTGTACGAGCAGAAAAGCATCAGGTTGATGCTGTGGTGAAGCTGACCGAAAAATACAAGAATTTCTCGAGTTTCCTGCTCGATTATCTTGCTCCACAGATCAACCTTCAGGCAGCAATAGGCGAAGCCTTACGCCTGCCGAACTTTTGCCTTGTTGGTCCGCCGGGCATTGGAAAAACTGCCATGCTGTCTGAACTGGCCGAAGTTCTCGGAATCGGCTCGGATGTTTTTGATGCGAGCAGCTTGCAAGCATCACATGTGCTCAATGGGTTGTCGCGCAATTTTGCCACTGCCGATTTCGGGCTGATTTTCAAGACCATGATGCTCGAAAAAAGTCACCAAACTGGTGAGCTTCGGCCTGCCAACTCTCTGATCTGCGTGGATGAAGTGGAGAAGGTCGGGAAGTCAGATCATTACGGATCAATCCTTGACCTGATGCTCACGCTGCTTGAGCAGCGGACGGCAGCACGATTTGTCGACGCTGCCTTGCCAGAATTGCCCTTGAACTTGTCAGCTTTGAATTGGTGCTTTACTTCGAATTCTCTCGATGCATTGAGTGCTCCGCTGCGCAGCCGACTGATCGCCATTGATATTCCTCCCCCAACGCATGAGCAATCGATTGAAATTGCCGCAAGCATTTTTGCAGAGCGAATCGAGCGTATCGTGGGGCGCATTCCCAATACACCCGACCTTTTGTTCGATGATTTGGAGCGACTGGCCGCATTTCCTCCTCGCCAACAAAAGCAGCTTATCGAGCTTGGCATCGCCCGAGCAGTTTGGGAAGAGCGCGACACGGTTGTGATTGAGGCGAATGTCGCTTCGCTTGCACATCGGAAGATCGGCTTTCTATGAATCACGCTGAACTCAAAGCCCGATGGCCATCGCTATCAAAGATTCCACTTGAGTGCGGCGATGGATGTGGGCGTCAAGCCACCTGTGCCATCCAAGGTCGTTGTGGAGGTATTTTGTGGCGACTCCATTGAATCGCATAAGCCCTTACAGGGTGTCCTGAGTTACTGTTATAGGAAGAGCTCGGTTGCACAAAATTGCGAAAAGATCCTGCTTATCTTGCTGGTTATTCCATTTAAGGCGGATCGCTCGCAGTGTCTTGTCGATCATCTCGTCTGAATCGTTGGATATGGTGTCAAAGCCACCAGTCTGTGATTCTCCTGACCAGTAGGGCAATTCAGTACCGTGCTTGCGGAACCCGTCAACAAATTTTGTTCCTTCAAAGATGAAAACCCCATATTCATCTGGCGGGTACTCGATCTCAAAAGTGACGGTGGTAACTAGTTGGCTGTCAAACATGGAGAGTTCATGTAGCAAATTCATGATCAAGTCTTGCGGAACGTTCCACTTACTCTCGCCGGATATAAAGTTTTCTCCGCTGTTCCACAGCCTGCTACCGTGAGCGTCATGCCCACTTTCAGGAAATAAGCCAGCATCAATTACCTCGTAGGTGACACCAGCTGCTGGGTTGACATAAATGTCACGCAGCGCAGTCTCGCGGATTCGACTTTGAATGACGGCAAGATGAGCTTTCGCTTCCTCATTGATTTCTTTGAATGTAATTCTCCAGCGCACTTGGTTGGCCATGGCATATTCCTTTTTGTCTGTGATGTATGAAATATCGGGCCATGTCTTGATTGATCAACCTAGTTGGCAAAAATAATTATTACTGTTATGAATGAACGAGAAATTTGGTCTATCCAGGAACAGAAAGAGAAGAGTAATGACCCTGCATGAACTCAAAGAAAAATGGCCAATCCTTAAAACCACTCGACTCGAGCACGGTCCTGGCTGGTACAGCATCATTGACGATGTGATGACGGCTATTTACAAGGGCGGCTTCGATGAAAATCGAGATGAGATTCGGCAAATCAAAGAAAAATTTGGAACTCTTCGTTTCTATGTCGTTTGTGATGCCAGTGTTGAGGATCAAGCTAGCGTTTCTGAGCCAAGTTCAGGAAATAGGGTGCAACAAATCTTGACTGCGATAAAGGTCAACGACACAAGCGGAAGGACCTGCGAAGAGTGCGGACTGCCCGGACGATTGCTGGTGTCGGCAGGTTGGTGGTTAACTCGATGTTCCGATCATGCGCCGCAAGGCGCTATTGCGCCAGCCAAATATTTTGCATTGCGTGAGCTGAAAAATAGGACGTCGAGCAACGGTCAGTGAAGCGTTCCTTTGTAATGTGCATATTTGGACCATTCATGGTCACCGTGTTCAGTGGCAGCTGCTCAGCAAGTTCAATTCCTGCTGGGCAGTCGTTTCGACAACGTGGTCGTCAGCTAGCAACCCAATGCAGCCTCGGGCTCATGTCATTAATGCCTCAAATGCTGCGGAAGCAGACATCGAGCTTTGTCCGCTGGTGGGAAAGTACCGGCCGAGGCTGTGTGAAAACCCTCTCCCCACCGGTGTACGAACTCTGTAGAGTTGGTAGATATATTGAACAGCGAGGTCAATATGTCCAGATACATCGAAGGTCATGACAGGCAGCAGGTGACTTTGCTGCCGGAGTGCTTGGATGACTTCATCGCCGAAGACAACCCGATACGCGTGGTCGATGCGTTTGTTGCCGAGCTGGACCTGAAGGCACTTGGGTTTGAAGGTGCTACGCCTGCAACAACGGGACGCCCGTCTTATCACCCTGCAGTGCTCCTGAAGATCTACATCTACGGTTACCTCAACCGCGTACAGTCCAGTCGCCGCCTTGAGCGCGAGTGTCAGCGCAATGTGGAGTTGATGTGGCTGACAGGCCGTCTGGCACCTGATTTCAAGACGATTGCCGACTTCCGCCGAGACAACGGAACTGGTATTCGTAACGTGTGCCGCCGCTTCGTGACGCTGTGCCGTGAACTCAAGATGTTCACGCAAGCCATTGTGGCCATTGATGGCAGCAAGTTCAAAGCCGTTAACAGCCGAGATCGCAACTTCTCGGAGGGCAAGATTGATCGACGGCAAGAGCAAGTCGAAGAAAGCATTCAACGGTACCTGGATGTTTTGGAGACGGCGGATCGGACCCAGCCAGCGGAATTGGAGGCTAAGACCGCACGATTGCAAGAGAAGATCAAGACGTTGCGCGCGCAAATGCGGAAACTGGATCAAACACGCGAGCAGCTCAAAAGCGAACCGGATGGGCAATTGTCAACAACAGACCCTGACTCACGCTCAATGATCTCGCAGGCCAAGGGATCAGGCTTGGTTGGCTACAACGTACAGGCTGTGGTGGATGCCAAACATCATCTGATCGTCACACACGAAGTGACCAACGTCGGCAATGACCGCGCTCAACTCAATGCAATGGCTCAAGCGGCGCGACAGGTTATGGAGCGCAAGCGTCTGCAGGTCTTTGCTGATCGTGGCTACTACAACGGTCTTGAAATAAAGGCTTGCGAAGACAGCGGTATTGCGACCTTTGTGCCCAAGCCAATGACTTCCAACGCTAAAGCTGCAGGCCGCTACAGTAAAGCCGACTTCATCTATATCGCTCGGGATGATCAGTACCAATGTCCTGCTGGACAGCGAGCGATTCATCGCTTCAGCCGAGTGGAAGACGATCTGCTCATTCATGTCTATTGGTCAAGTGCCTGTCCTAAATGCCCGCTGAAGGCTAAGTGCACGACCAGCAACTATCGGCGTATTCGGCGCTGGGAGCACGAGGCTGTTCTCGAACGCGTTCAGCAGCGGTTGGATCGCAAGCTAGATGCAATGACACTGAGGCGGCGTACGGTGGAGCATGTATTCGGTACGCTCAAGTATTGGATGGGTGCAACGCACTTCCTGATGAAGACGTTGCCGCACGTCAGAACAGAGATGAGTTTGCATGTGC
>JACCDH010853835.1_pt1 | contig 69462 bp, 65 predicted proteins | sample 7442481 | NCBI WGS metagenome assembly JACCDH01 (sample SAMN15323433, study PRJNA562643) | freshwater metagenome | isolation source: river surface water | place: USA:Blue River Watershed | collected 2017-08-15 | reverse complement strand
TCCTTGTACTCGACATGCTTGCGAGCCTTGGGATCAAATTTCATGATCGTCATTTTCTCGGGCATGGTTTTTTTGTTTTTGCTGGTGGTGTAGAAGTGACCGGTGCCAGCTGTCGATTCGAGTTTGATTTTCTCGCGTCCGCCTTTGGAAGCCATGATGTGTTCCTTTCAGAATTAGGCTTGACCACGTGCGCGCAAATCAGCGAGCACGGCATCAATGCCATTTTTGTCGATCAAACGCAGGGCGGCGCTGGACACGCGCAGGCGCACCCAACGGTTTTCGCTCTCGACCCAAAACCGGCGGTATTGCAGGTTGGGCATGAAGCGGCGCTTGGTTTTGTTGTTGGCGTGGGAGACATTGTTCCCCACCATCGGGCCTTTGCCCGTGACTTCACATTTGCGTGCCATGAGGACACTCCATTTCAACAGCCACCCATCGAGCGCATGCGACGACAGGAGACCTCACCTCGCCAGAAAAGGGGGCGGTATCCCTTAGAACTGCTTTGCAACAGATCTTGCCCATTCCCGGAGCAGGAATCGGCGAAAACGATGATTCTAGCACGTCCGAGCCGGCCCGGCCCAGACCCCATCAGAAGGCCAACTCAGGCCCGGGCGGCACGCAAGCGCATGGAGAAGTCACGCAGAGCCGCAATCCCGCTGCCTTCGGCGCGACGGCACCAGGCTTGCAAATCGGCGGCCAACTGTTCGCGACTGCGGTGCGTGCTGAGCCAAAGTTGGCGCAACTCTTCGCGCATGCGCACCATGGTATCGGCCTGAGGCAGGGTGGCCCGGGCTTGCTCCACCAGGTTGCGGGCGTCGTCCGGGATTTTTTCGGTATCGCGGTGCATCCAGCGCCGCGCGGCGCTGAGCACGGCATCGGCCGGGCGTTGCTTGAGCGACTGGATGTCTTGCCGGCAGGCGGCGCGCAACTGACGCGCATAGGCAGCCATCACCTCGTAGCGGTTGGCAATCAGCGCCTCCAGGGTTTTCTCGTCGGCCACAGGCTGAATGTCGCCATACGCCAGCTTGGGCGGTGTTTTCTTGACTTTGGCCAGACCCAGGGCCGACAGAATGCGAATGTACATCCAGCCGATGTCGAACTCGTAGGGCTTGACCGACAACTTGGCCGAAGTCGGGTAGGTGTGGTGGTTGTTGTGCAACTCTTCGCCGCCGATGATGATGCCCCAGGGCGAGATGTTGGTGCTGGCATCATGGGCCTCGAAATTGCGATAGCCCCAGTAGTGACCAATGCCATTGATGATGCCGGCAGCCGTGACCGGAATCCACATCATCTGCACCGCCCAAACCGTCAGGCCCAACGCTCCGAACAATGCCAGATTGACGATCAGCATCAGACCCAGACCCTGCCAGGGGAAGCGACTGTAAACGTGGCGCTCGACCCAATCATCGGGCGTGCCATGACCGTACTTGCTCAGGGTTTCGGCATTCTTGGCTTCGGCGCGATACAACTCGGCGCCACGCCAAAAAACCTCCCGGATGCCCCGAGTCTGGGGACTGTGCGGGTCTTCGGGGGTTTCGCACTTGGCGTGATGCTTGCGGTGGATCGCCGCCCAGGCCTTGGTCTGCATGCCGGTGCCGACCCAAAGCCAGAAGCGGAAAAAATGCGAAGGCAAAGCATGCAACTCAAGCGAGCGATGCGCCTGATGGCGGTGCAAATAGATGGTGACCGCCGCGATGGTGATGTGGGTCGTGATCAGGGTATAGGCCAGGATGGCCCAGCCCGACCAATCGAGCAGTCCTTGATCGAGAAACCTCAACAAGTATTCCAGGCCCAGGGGCAAATCAACTGTCATGTCCAACCTTTAGGGTGAGTCGCCATGCGTTCATGCAACATGGGCCCATTTTACGACGCTTGCCAAACAGATGCAAAGAATCCGTCGGTGCCATGGCGATGGGGCCACAGGCGCAGAAAGCGCCCGTCGGCGCTGCACAACTCGGTGGCATGCGGGATTTTGAGGGCTTGCAAGATCTCGGTGGCGGGCAGGGGCTTGAAGCCGGGGTTTTGCGCCTCGAAAGCAGCCACCACCTCTTCGTTTTCTGCCGGCAGCAAGCTGCAAGTGGCGTACACCAAACGCCCGCCGGCTTTGAGCAATCGGCTGGCCGAAGACAGGATCGCGATCTGGCGCGCTTGCATCTCAGCCACCGCCTGGGGGTTTTGCCGCCATTTCAGGTCGGGGTTGCGCCGCAAAGTACCCAGACCCGAACAAGGCGCGTCGACCAACACCCGATCGATCTTTCCCGACAGGCGCTTGACGCGCTCATCACGCTCATGCGCAATCACGCCGGGGTGGACATTGGACAAATGGCTGCGCGCCAAGCGCGGCTTGAGGGCATCGAGGCGGTGAGCCGAAGTGTCGAACGCATACAAACGACCCGTGCTGCGCATCAGCGCCCCCAGGGCCAGCGTCTTGCCGCCCGCCCCGGCACAAAAATCCACCACCATCTCGCCCCGTTTGGGGTCGAGCAAGGCCGCCAACAACTGCGACCCTTCATCCTGGACCTCGATCGCACCCCGCGCAAAAGCATCGGTGCGCGTCAAGGCCGGCTTGCCCTGCAAGCGCAAGCCCCAAGGCGAGTAAGGGGTGAGCTGACTGTGGAGCCCCTTCAGTTCCAATTCTTTTTGGACTTCATCCCGCTTGTCGGTGTAAGTATTCACTCTAAGGTCAAGAGGGGCGGTTTGCAGCAGGCTCTTCGCCAGGGCCTGAAAATCGGCCGGACTCGGGCAGTTCGCCCGCAAAGCCGTGTCGAGCCAGTCGGGCAAACTGTAACGGTGTCGATCGAGCATGTCGTCGGCAGACACCGCCAAACAGGCATCCAGCCAGCTCTTTTCGGTGTCATTCAGGGCGCTTTTCAGGAAGTCGGTCGCGCCGGACTGACCTGGCCGCTGGTCGCACAACTGCATGGCGAAGCCCAAAATCGCCATCCGGCGCTCGCGCGGGCCACTGCCCGAGGGCGCAAAATGCTCAAAGCGCAATTTGTGGCGCAAGACGTTGTAGACCGTCTCGGCCAGCACGGCGCGCTCGCGCGAGCCATAGGCGCTTTTGCCATTTTGACGGAAAAAACGCGACAACACGGCGTCAGCCGGGTGCTGAAAAGTCAGGGCCTGCTTGACCAGTTCGGTGCAAGCATCCAAAAGGGCTTTGGGGTGCATGACCCCGATTGTCCCACCAATGCCGCCCCGTTCAGGGGTGTCGCCGCATGAAGTCGCACAAAGCGTTGGCCAACTCGGCCTCGACATCCGCCCAGGCCGAGAACGGCAACAGGGGAACATCTTCGTCCTGAATCGGCAACTGGTACAACTCGGAGCCGGGGATGCGCTGGTGAGCCGCGATGCCGTTGACCGATGCATGGGTGTTGTCGTTGCCGGGCACCACCAGGGTGGGCACCCGGATGCTGGCCATGGCCTCGTCGGTCATGCCCAACACGGGTTTGCGCGGACCGCGCAAAAAAATGTCAAGCCAGTGGCTCATGACACGGATGTATTCGGCCGGATCCATGGCCATCAGCCGCGCTTCGTTGGCCGGGTTGGCAGCGATCCGCTCGCGGTATTGCTCGGTGGCACAAACCGCCTTCATCCCGCCCTGTCGCGCGGCATCGATGAATTGACCGTAATAGTTTTGGGGCAAGCGCCCCGCCGCAAAATCACCACCGGTGATGCGCATCAGCAACAAAGCCCTGACGCGCTCGGGATGGCGCAAATAAAACAGCATCGACAAGCGCGCGCCCGAAGATGTCCCGCCGATGTACGCCCGCACCGCACCCACATGATCGAGCAACAAGGCCAGGTCATCGGCCCAGATTTCTTCTTCGCCGTCATCACCCGCGATCAGCACATCCGAGGCACCGGTGTTGCGACGGTCATGCAACAACACCTGATAACCCTGAGCGGCGATTTTGTGGGCAAACTCAATGAACTCCTGAAAGCCACGCCGCCCGCCGGTGACCAGGGCCACCCAAGGGCCTTGGTCGCCGAACACGCGGTAATGCAGATTCACACCACGGATCAGGGCGTTGGGCATTTCGGACTCCTTAAGGGGTGGGCAAGCTCATCATGCTGCCCTTGGCAAACAGCAAAGGGGATCTGTCACTGGATTCGTGGCGCAACACCCGGGCCAGGACAATCAGGTGATCCCCGCCATCGAGCAGCTGGTGCGTCTCGCAATAGAAACAGGTGGTGGCACCGGCCAAAATCGGGGCTTTGAAGTCAGGCGACAAAGCGTGCTCAACCCCGGCGAACTTGTCGGGTTTGGGCGCCGCAAAGTGATAAGCCAGGTCTTTTTGGCCATCGGCCAACACATGAATGGCATGCTGGCGCCCCACCCCGAACTGGTCCAGATTGGGCGACTTGCGCGCCAAAGACCAAAGCACCAGAGGGGGATCCAACGACACCGAACTGAAGCTGTTGACAGTGATGCCCGTCAAGCGGCCATCGGCCGGATCCTGGGTCGTGATGATGGTCACACCGGTCGGAAACGAGCCCAAGGCGTTGCGAAACGCCTTTTGCTGAGCCTGGGCTTGTGCCTGATCGGCCGCAGTGGCGCTCATCACTTGCCCCCGGCAGCGCGCTCGAGCACCGCATACACCGAAGCGGTGTCATCGAGCTCATGACCTTGGGACATGGCCGACAGGTAGATGGGCAAACAGGCCGAGAACAGCGGGGCCGGCACATTGAGCTCTTGCAACGCGTTTTGAATGATGGTCATGTCCTTTTGCCAGACCTTGTTTTTCATGGTGGCGTCGGCCCAACCCCGAGTGGCCATCATGGGGCCACGCACCTGGAACATGCGCGATGTCCCGGCTCCGCCACCCACAACCTGCACCATGCGCTTGGCATCCAGACCCATCTTGACGCCGAACAAAAGGGCTTCGGCAGCCGACACGTTGTGAATGGCCACCATCAGGTTGGCGACCAATTTCATGCGCATCCCGTTGCCAAAGTCACCCACATCGAATTGCTCGCGCGAGAAGCCTTTGAAGACGGGCATCATGGCCTTGATGGCCGACTTGTCGCCGCTGGCATAGACCGTCAGGTCGCGATTCTTGGCTTGCGCGCCGGTGCCCGACAAGGGGGCATCGATCATGGTGATGCCCACCGTGGCCAGCAACTCGCGAGCAGCCATTTTGTCGGCGATGGGGAAAGTGCTGACCTCGGCCAACACGGTCCTGGCGTTTTTGATGCCCGCTTTCTGATGGCCCTCGACCAGTTGCTGGGCCACGTGCATCAGCGCCGCGCTGGAAGGCAAAGAAGTGATCAGATGGCGGGTGCGACCCACCCAGGTGCTGGCATCGGTGAAGACCTCGGCGATCTGCTTTTGCATGCGCTTGCGGGTCGCGGCGGAAACCTCGGCCCCCAACACATGGAACCCCGAGCTTTGCAAATTGGCGCTGATGGCCGAGCCCATGATGCCCAAACCGATCACGCCCACCACTGTTTTTTCTTTTTTGCCTGCCATGGAAACTCCTGATTGATTGTTGATAATAAGATCAACAAAATCATACAACGCATTCGCGTTTTTTGCCCGCATTCAACCACTTTATATGGGAAAACCATGAGCCACACACACCACATTGAGCGCCCCGACGGGGCTCGCATCGCCTACAGCGTCACGGGTGGCGCACAGGCGACACCCCTGATCCTGTCCAACTCGCTGGCCACCGACGCCAGCATGTGGGAGCGGGTGCTGCCCGAACTGGCGCAGCAATTTCGGGTGATCACTTACGACACCCGTGGCCACGGTGCCAGCACCTGCGCCAGCGGCACCCCCAGTTTGTCCGACCTGGCCGCTGATCTGGTGGCGGTGCTCGATGCCACGCATGCGCCCCAAGCCATTTTGGCCGGCGTCTCGCTGGGTGGCATGACCGGCATGACCCTGGCGCTGGAACAACCCCAGCGCCTGTTGGGGCTGATGGCTTGCAATTGTCGGGCCCGCATCAATGCCGAAGGCATCGCCGGCTGGGATCAGCGGGTTGAACTCTTCAGCTCTCAAGGCATCGAGGCCCTGGTACCGGCCACGCTGGAGCGCTGGTTTGCCGCCGATGTGCGCGCCAGCGATGCCGCCCTGATGCAACGCATGGCCGACATCATTCGCACCACCAGCCTGTCCGGCTATGTGTCTTGCGTCAACGCGATCAAAGGCATGGCCATGCACGACCAACTGCATCGCATCGGCCTGCCGGTGCTGTACCTGGCCGGCGCCCAGGACGGCGGGGCACCGGTATCGGAAATGCAAGCCATGGCCGCCGAAGTCAAGGGCAGCCGTTGCGAAGTGCTGGACCCCTGTGGCCACATCAGTCCCATGCAACGCCCTCAGGATTTCGTGCGTTTGCTGCGCGACTTTGCCGCTCAAATCGGCTGAGCACCCGCCTCCGAAAAAAAACGGGCCCGAAGGCCCGTTTTTTTTTGGAGATGAATCCCCGAATCACTTCTTGGCGTTTTCAGCCTCGTACTTCTTGCGCGCCTGGGTGTAGTAATTCACCACCTGGCGCACGTTCTTGGCGCCCTCGCCCTCGAGTTTCTTGAAGTAGCTGTCGTTGGCATCGGTGCCGGCCTTCAGGATGGCCTGCTCATCGGCCGGGGTCGAGAAGGTGAATTTGATGCCGTTCTTGTCAGCCCACTGCTTTTTGATCAGCTCTTCCGAGGTCATCAGCTGAGAAGCGTAGCGCACGCCGTATTCGTTGCGCAGGTCCACCAGCATTTTTTGGGTCTCGGGAGGCAGCGAGCGGAACTTCTTGCCCGACATGAAGAAGGCCGAACCCACGACACCACCGTTGCCTTTGAGGCCGGGCGGGTTCATCATGTGGACGTGCTTGACGACTTCATTGAGCTTGAAGACGTTGGACAACAAAATCACCAACTCGCCCAAGGCGTCGAGCGTGCCGCGGTCCATGGCCGGGTACATGTCGGGGAACACCATGAACACGGGGTTCCAGCCCAGGCCCTTGTAGAAGTCGGTGCGTGCGCCACCATAGGTGCGCAGGGTCTTGCCCTTGAGCACGTCCATGTTGGACAACGGCACCTTGGTACCGACCGGGGCCAGGCCGCTGATGTGCGACATCAGGGGCACGATGTCGTTCTTGGCCAACTCGGCCTTGAGGTCAGGCTGGTTGTCCATGGCGTCCAAAGCGGCCTTGACGGCAGCCACATAGTCGTCGCCATAGTTGAACATGTGATCCAGCGCCATGTAGTTGGGCAGCTGGGCGGGGTGGTACGAGCTGCTGATCCAGGCAGCATCGGCAATACCGGCCTGAATGCCTTGCAGCGCGTCGCCCCACTTCACCAGCGAATCAGACCAGAAGAACTGGATCTTGATCTTGCCGCCGCTGCGCTTTTCGACTTCGGTTCCCCACCATTTGTGCAGTTCACCGAACCACGATTTTTCGGCGGTTGGCACCGCCACTTTCCAGGTCTGCTGTTGCAGGGTTTGGGCGACCGCAGTGGTCTGGATCGCGAAAGCAGCCAGAACGGCCGCAGCGGTTTTCAAGATCAATCGTCTCATGCTGACTCCTTGGGTTGAATGAAAAACAAAAATCAGCCCAAGCCGGGTTCTTCGGCTTTGGGCATGGCACTGATTCCGGCATAGGTTTCCCGACCGGCTGCGAGATGGAATGCCTTGATCACATTGATGATCAACTGCAACGCCATGAGGCTGAGGCCAAACGCAAACAGCGTTTTGAACGGCCACAATGGAAAGCGCAGCACGGCCAGCCGGTACTCCAGGATCTTGATGGAGTTTTGGGCGATGGTCCAGGCCGCGAAAGCCAAAAAAGCAAAGGCTGCAAAAGCCAGCAGATTGCACACCCCGTCGAGGAAATGGCGTGTGCGCGGGCTGAGCCGGTCGGTGGCGAAGGTGACATTCACATGCCCGCCCTCCAGGGCCACCAGAGCGACGCCGAAATACACCGACACCACCAACAGGGCTTCGACCAGCTCAACCGTGACCGGAAAAGGCATGGAGAGCTTGCGGCCGAACACATTGATGAAAACGACCACCGTCATGATCACCAAAGGGATGGCAATCAGGTACGGGATGAAGCGGCGATAGAAGGCCTCGTAGGCCATGATGATTTTTTCCATGGTCAGACCCTCTTCATCGCATTTGTTTCATCAGATCGGGCAGCCAGGTCACGATCTCGGGGAAGACCGTCATCAGCGCCACCACCAACAGCATCAGGAACACGAAAGGCAATGATCCGGCAAAGATGTCACCCAACTTGACCGAGTCACCCAGCGCCCCCTTCATGACAAAGCAATTCAGCCCCAGGGGCGGGGTGATGGTCCCCACCGCCATCATCACGGCCACCACCACGCCAAACCAGACCAGGCTCATGCCGGCGTCGGTGATCAGGGGAGCCAAAATCGGCATCGTCAGCACCATCATCGAAATCGCATCCAGGAAGCAACCCAAAAACAGGTAGAGCAACACAATCCCGACCATCAACACCCAGAAACTGAGTTCCATGGACTTGATCCAGCCGGTCATGGTCGAGACCACGCCGGTGGTCGACAAGAAGGTGGCAAAGATGTAACCGGCGCCGAGCAGCAGGAAAATCATGGCCGACACCTTGGCACTGTCGATGAAGGAAAACTTCAGCCGCTCCCAAGTCAGGTTGCCACGGATCCAGACCAGCAACAAAGAGCCCACCACACCCACGGCAGCGGCTTCGTCAGGCGTCGCCACCCCGGTGTAGATGGATCCCAGCACCACCGTGAACAAAATGGCAGCAGCCCACAGGCGCTTGAGCGTGGACAATTTGGCTGCCCATGATGTGTCGAGCGCCGAAGAAACGGGCGCGGCCTCGGGCTTCCAGCGGGCATACAGCGTGACACCGGTGGCCATCAGCACAGCCGTCAGGATGCCCGGAATGATGCCGGCAATCAGCAACTGGCCCACCGAAGTTTCGGTGATGATGCCGTAGAACACCATCAGGATGCTGGGCGGAATCAGCACATCGAGACACCCGGCCGATGCCACCACGCCCAAGGCCAGCTTGGGGTTGTAGTTGGCGCGCTGCATCTCGGGCACGGCGATCTTGGAGAACACGGCCACTGCCGAAAGCGAAGAGCCCGAACAGGCGCCGAAGATGGCCGACGAATACACTGTTGCCACACCCAAGCCACCGGGCACGCGGCCAAACCAGGCCTTGGCCGCATCGTAGGCGTCTTTGCCCATGTCGGCATAAAACGCCAAAGTGCCCATGAGAATGAACAAGGGCAAAGCCGACAAGGTGAAGTTGGAGGTGTAACTGAAGAGGCCAGTTGGAATGAATTTGAATGCGGCATCCAGCGGGTAAACGAACATCAAGCCCCCCAGGCCCACCACCGCCATGCCATAAGCGATGGGCATGCGGATCAGGGTCAGGAAGATGAAGAGCGCAAAACCCAGCAAACCGATGGTGAGTTGGTCCATGGTTCAGTACTCAGTTGGCTTTGGGCGCACCCGGCTGGTGCTGCGGCAAAGAGGTTTCAAAAGCAGGCAACTTCATCAGTTCGGCAAAAATCGCCATGACCTGGGGCACCGCGCTGAAATCGGTGATGCCAAACAGTTTCGCCCCCACCACCTGCGAAGCCAGACAGAAATCGGCCACCGTGACCTGATCCCCATGGCTGTAGCGCCCCGCACGCGGATCCAGACTCAGCGCTCGCTCGTAGGCCAGCAAGGCCTGCAAGGTGAAGTGTTGCAACCAGGTGTTGCGGGCGGCCTCATCCAGTTGGAGGGTGTTTTGCAAATAATTGCGCACTCGGGGCACGACCAGCGGGTGGCCGTCGCTGGCACACAAATGGGCCAGCGCCAGCACCCGAGCCCGATCGGCGGCATCGGCTGGCATGAGAGAAGGACTGGGGTGAGCCTGATCCAGATAATCCATGATCGCCATCGACTGGAACAGGGGGCGACTGAGGCCATCGACCACCAAAGCCGGGACAGCGCCCTGGGGGTTGATCTTCAAATAAGCCGGGTCGTGCTGTTCGCCGGACAACAAATTGACCGGTATTTCTTCAAAAGCCAGCCCCTTGTGCTTGAGTGCGGCGCGCACTCGGTAGGCTGCCAAGGATCGCCAAAAACCATACAGTTTGAGTGCCATCAGGAATTTCCTAGTGATGAGTTGATCGATTGACCACCAAGCGAATGATGGTATGGGGGGATTCAGGACAATCCAAGCGGAAAAACCCGAACCCCGGTTTCTGTTTAACCTTTCAAAACGTTCGGGTTCAAGCGCGTTTGGGAATGATGGGCAGCATGATGTAGCTGGCTCGTTTGGGCCCGCTGTGCAGGGTGTTGACACCGTCAAAAACCCGCGCCGGTCGATCGGTCGGGTCGGTGTGCGTGAAAGGCCCGCAGCCCGTCATGGGATATTTCATGTTCGACAAAACACCGGCGGGACCGGGGTATTCGTAGTCCTTGCCACGCACGGTCAGGGCAATCCGGTACCCGGCCGGCACCACGATGCTGGTGGGCAAAATCTCGACGTCGAGTTCCACCACTTGACCGGGCTTGAGGGGCTCGACTTTGTCGTGCGGATGGTAGGGGCGATAAGGCTTGCTGAGTTTGGGGTCCAGCGCCCGGTGCGAAGCGCGCAACCAACCCTGCCCCACCGGCGTGTGCGGGTCCAAAGCGCCCTGAAACACCACCTCCTTGAGGTCGGGGGTAAAGACCCGCAACACGGCAAACACATCGGCGTCCCGGGTGCTGGACGACAAAAACAGTTTCAGCGCGCTGGGGCCGGTGATCTCGATGTCTTCGGCCTGCGGGGGCAACATGAAGGTCACCCCTTCGGAGAATCCCTTGTAGCTGATTTTGGCGTTGCCCGTGGGCAGTTTTTTGCCCAGGCTGAGCTGCACCGGATCCAGGTAGAACTTGGTCCAGCGGGTGCGCTTCAAAGGCCATTCGTTCTCGGCGCGCTGCACAAACTTGTCGACATGGCGCACCTGCAACTGCACCTTCGGCTGGCGATTCCAGCCGTTTTTCTTGCCGTGCAGGAAGTGATCGAAAAAGCGCAGTTGCAACTCGCGCCCGTAATCGGTGTAGAAATGCGTCCAGTGCTCGATGCCGTGAGCCTCCAGCCACTTGTTTTTGGAAGCGGCACGCACAAAACCCTCGAAATTGCCCCGGGGATGCAGGCCTTGCCCCCCCCAGTTGGCCGCCGAGAAAACCGGCACGGTGACTTTGCTCCAATCGGGCATGCGCGATTGCCAGTATTCGTCGTTCAGGGCGTGCTTGAGGGCGGCGGCGCCAAAGTCCTCGCGATTGGCCTTCAGCTCTTCATCACTCAGGGTGACATCACCGCAAACGGCCCGCCCGGTGACCCGGCTCTTGGGTCCGCGCTTGCCCAGACCGTACTGGACGGTCTTGACCTGCATGTCATACCAGTTCTTGATGAAGTCACACAAGATGCCGCCGTGATGGCTGAGGTCGCGGTACATGTCAGCCGCACCCTCCCAGACACAGATGGCCGCCAGATGCGGCGGTTGCAGCGAAGCAACTTGCCACTGGTTCATGGCGTAATACGAGATGCCATTGAGGCCCACTTTGCCACTGCTCCAGGGTTGCACGCCGGCCCATTCGATGCAGTCGTAATAGTCGACCATCTCTTGCGGGCTCCACAACTGCATGTAGCCGGGGGACATGCCTGCCCCGCGCGAGTCAACGCGGATGCAGATGTAGTCGTGCGGCACCCATTTTTCGGGATCCACCACTTCCCACTGCTGGTACTTGTTGGTCGAACCCGCCGTGACATCGGGGTGGTTGTCGGCCATCCGGTCCCAGGCCGTTTTGTAGCCCTCCTGAAAAGCCAGACCCTTGCCGTAGGGGCCATAACTCATGATGACGGGGAATCGGCCTTTTTTGTTGGGACGATACACGTCCGCCTTGAGAACCAAACCATCGCGCATCGGGATCTCGACATCCCAATCGACGCGCATGCCATCACGAACCTCGGATTTCGTTTGAACAGCCATCAGGCACTCCCTTTAGTGATCTATCGCTCAACGATGCTAACCACACCGCTTGCGCACAGATAAGGGGAAAACCCGAATTCGGGGCCCAGTTTGACGAATTGGCGACTTTGTCGATCAATTGATCATCAGTAGAATTGCGTAGACAGCAGCAACCGGGCTCGTTCATTCGGTTGCTTCTTGTACACTCAACCGCATTCAAACCGGAGACCGTCCATGTTGTTCACTTGCTCACCCACCTGCGTGCATGCCTATCACCAACACAAAGGCAAGCCCAAACTCTTCACCTCTCTGACTGCCAAAAAGCTGTCGGGACGCACCGACGGTCATCTCAACATCGATGTCCACTGCCACTACTTCAACCCCGAAGTGGCCAAAAAGGCGGCATCCCTCAACCCCGGCCAGCAAGAGTACCCCTTCATTTACGCCAACCAGGACACCCGCGACGTCAACGCCAAACAAATGGCCGAGCGCGGCGCCATGTTGTCTGACGTGGAAGTGCGCATCAAGGACATGGACCGCATGGGCGTCGACGTCCAGGTGGTCTCCCCCGCGCCGTTCCAGTACTATTATTTTGCCCCCGCAAAGATGGGCGCCGAATTGGCACGCGCCGTCAACGAAGGGGTGGCCAAACTGGTGGCTCAATACCCGGATCGTCTGGTTGGCATGGGCACCGTGCCGCTCCAGGACGCCACCCTGGCCGTGCGCGAGCTGGAATATGCGGTCCAAAAACTGGGGCTCAAAGGCATTGAAATCGGCACCAACGTGGCCGGCAAGGAACTCACCGACCCCTCGCTCAAACTGGAAAAGTTCTTCAAGCGCGTGGCCGAGTTGGGCGTGACCTTGTTCATGCACCCCAACGGCTACACCCAGGCCGAGCGCCTGACCGACCACTACTTCAACAACGTGATCGGCAACCCGCTCGACACCACCGTGGCCGTCAGCCACCTGATTTTTGACGGCGTGTTGGCCCGCAACCCCAAATTGCGCATCATCCTGGCCCATGGCGGCGCCTACCTGTCTCACTACTGGGCCCGCATGGACCACGCCTGGGGTGCACGCCCCGATTGCCGTCGCGTGATCAAGAAAAAGCCCTCGACCTACCTGGAAAAGAACTTCTTCTTCGACACCATCACCTTCGACCCCACCATGCTGAAAAACCTGATCGACCGCTACGGGGCCGACAAGGTGGTTCTGGGCACCGACTACCCCTACGACATGGCCGAAGTCGATCCGCTGGGTCTGGTGGCGGCCGTCAAAAAACTGCCCAAAACAGATCGCGACCTGATCACCGGCGGCAACGCCGCCAAGCTGTTCAAGATCAAGCGCAAGCGCTGATCCTTGCGCAAGCGCACCACAAAAAACGCCTCCCTTCGGGGAGGCGTTTTTCTTTGGGAAACGACGACCGACAACGGGGATCGGGACGCCCTGCGATCAGCCCTCGACGCGCTCGACCTGGCCACTGCGGGTGGACTTGACCACCGCTTCCAGGGCGCTGATGTTGGCCAGCATCTGCTCTTGCGGCACCGGATAGGGCTTGCCACCCATGGCCGCATCGGCAAAGGCCTCCAGGTTGGACAGCACCGCCGGATGAGGCTCGTAGGAGGCCGTTTGAACCTCTTCGCCACGAATGTGCCAATTCATGGTCCAGCCGGTCGATGCCTCGGGATGGGTTTTGTCACGCACCTCGACCCAGCCCTTGCTGCCAAAGACGGCAAAGCGCCCGACAAAAGGCGTGGCCAAAATGGCGCTGATCAGGGCGTGACCGCCGCGCTTGTAGGTCGCCAAAATCGCCAGGGTGTCCCCGTTGACCAAGGGCGAACCCAATTGTTTGACGCTGGCAAAGACGGTTTCGGCCGGGCCGAACACGCCAACCGACAAATCGAGCAAATGGATGCCGGTGGCGGTCATGGGGCCGGCCGGGGCTTCGGCTGAATTCAGACGCCAGTTGTCCGACGCCATCTGCAAAAACTTGTCCTGGCTGAAGTTGGCTTCCATCTGCAGTGGGGTTCCGATCATGCCGCTGTGGATCATCTCCATGGCCTTCATGACGGGGGGTTCAAAACGGCGCTCGTGGCCAACGGCCAGCGTCAGCTTGCGCTCGTTGATGGCATTCATGGCACGCAGCACGTCGGCGCGATTCAGGCACAAGGGCTTTTCGCAAAAGATGTGCTTGCCGGCCGCCGCCACTTGCACCATTTGATCCGCATGCATCGAATGGGGCGTGCACAACACCACCCCTTCAATGCGCGCATCGCTCAGGGCCGCCTCCAGGCTGGATGCGAACTCGACACCCTGCGACTGCGCAAAGGCCTTGCCAGCTTCCTGATTGAGGTCGGTGGCGAGCACGCAATCGATGTTGCGGGCGTTTTTCAAATACTTGACGATGGTCTGACCCCACCAGCCCAAGCCGATGACGGCGACCCTGAATTTGCGCGAATTGGTCATGAAAGCCTCTGTTGAAAAGATGAGGCATTCTAGTTTTGGCTGATCTTTCGATCAACAACACCACGGGAAAACACCCATGTCCAGGTGTCCCGCAGCCGTCACCGGGGTGCGCTTCAGGCAAAAACGCCAGCCGTGTCCTGCATCCGCGCCGACACCTCGCCCAGGTGGTGCAAGCTATCGCCATAGGTCATTTCGATCTGGGTCAGTCGCTTGAAATAATGACTGACCATGTATTCGTCGGTCACCCCGATACCGCCGTGCAACTGCACCGCCTGTTGACCGACAAAACGCGTGGATTGACCCAACTGGAATTTGGCGCGGGACAAGGCGCGGCGGCGCTCCTGGGCGGGCGCGGTCAGTTTCAGGCTGGCGTAATAGCTCATCGAGCGCCCCAGTTCGAGCTGCATCTTCATGTCGGACACCCGGTGCCGCAAGGCCTGGAAGGTGGCGATGTTGACACCGAATTGCTTGCGCGTGTTCATGTACTCCACGGTCAGCGCCAGGGTCTTTTCCATCGCCCCCACGGCCTCGGCGCACAGGCAGGCCATGCCGACATCGATGGCATGGGCCAGTGCATCCAGGCCGTTTTCGGTCAGTCGCACGGCGGGCGTTTGATTCAGGCTCAATTCGGCCGCACGACCCCCGTCTTGCGTCAGGTAGCCCCGGGTGGTGACGCCTTGGGCTCCTTTTTCCACCAGAAACAACCCCACTTGACCGCCCAGGTTGGCCGGCACGATCCAGGCGTCGGCCTGATCCCCGAACGGCACCACGCTCTTGGCCCCGCTGAGGGTAAAGCCCTGGCCACTGGCCTGAGCCGTGGTCTCACACATCTCCATGCGATAGCGTGCCTTGCGCTCCTGGTGCGCCAGCACCACCAGCGCCTCGCCGCTGGCCAGGCGCGGACCCCAGGCCTGCTGGAGCTGTGCATCGGCGTAATGGCTGAGCACCACACCCGCCATGATCGCTTGCGCCAAAGGCTCGATGACGATCCCGCGTCCCAACTCCTCCATGACCACCATGGCTTCGACCGGACCCATGCCCAGCCCTCCCATGCCCTCGGGCAAAGACAAACCGGTCAGCCCCAACTCGGCCAATTCGGCATAGGCCTCGCGCGAGAAGCCGCCCCGGGCGACGATCTCGCGCCGACGCTCAAAGCCATACCCTTTTTCGACCCATTTGGCGACCGCGTCGCGCAGTTGTTGCTGGTCTTCGCTGAAATTGAAATCCATGGTTTTGTTCCTTTCTCAGCCCAACACGGTTTGGGCGACGATGTTGCGCTGCACTTCGTTGGAACCGCCATAGATGGTGGTCTTGCGCATGTTGAAATAGGTCGACGCCAGCGGAGCGCAGTGCGCGGCCCCCACATGGTCGCCTTGCCAGCCGGCCTCCATCGCCTCTTCAATGAAGGGCAGGCTGTAGGGGCCGGCGGCCAGCATCATGAGTTCGCTGTAACGCTGCTGGATTTCGCTGCCGCGAATCTTGAGCAAACCCGCGATATCCAGCGACTGCTTGCCCGACTTTTCAGCCGACAACACGCGCAGCACCAGCATCTCCAGCGCCACGATGTCCACTTCGAGCTTGGCGATTTCATCGCGAAAGCGCACATCGTCATACACCCCCTCGGCCTTGGCGATGCGTTTCAGGCGCTCGAGTTCGCGCTTGGCGCGGTTGACATCGGCAATGTTGGTGCGCTCGTGGGCCAACAGGTACTTGGCGTAATCCCAGCCCTTGTTTTCTTGTCCGATCAGGTTCTCGGCGGGCACCTCGACGTTGTCAAACCAGACTTCGTTGACCTCGGATTCACCGTCGAGCAACTTGATGGGGCGCACGGTGACGCCCTTGGACTTCATGTCGATCAGCAAGAAAGAAATACCGGTCTGCGGTTTGCCCTCGGTGCTGGTGCGAACCAGACAAAAAATCCACTCGCCGTACTGGCCCAGCGTGGTCCAGGTCTTTTGGCCATTGACGATGTACTTGTCACCGACGCGCTCGGCCCGGGTCTTGAGCGAGGCCAAGTCAGATCCCGAACCCGGTTCGCTGTAGCCCTGGCTCCACCACACCTCGCCGCTGGCGATACCGGGCAAAAAACGTTGCTGCTGCTCGGGTGAGCCAAAGGCCATGATGACGGGCGCCACCATCACCGGGCCAAACGGCACGATGCGGGGCGCTCCGGCCAGGGCACACTCTTCTTCAAACAAATGCTTTTGCACGGCGGTCCAGCCGGGTCCGCCAAACTGCTTGGGCCAGCCATAGCCCAGCCAGCCTTTTTGGCCCAAAATCCGGGCCCAGTTTTGCATGTCGTCGCGCGTCAGGCGCAGGGCGTTGTGGACCTTGTGGGCGGTTTCCTTGGGCAAGTTGGCGTGCACCCAGGCGCGCACCTCGGCGCGAAAGGCTTCTTCTTCGGGGGTGAATGCGAGATCCATGTGGTTTTCTCCGGTGACAGCCTATGTTTTAGCACGATCGTGCTTTTTTGGTGTAAACCCTTGGTTTTTTTCGGGCATGTGACAATCCGGGACATGAACAACATCGTGGTGCTGATCTCGGGCGGCGGCTCGAACATGCGGGCTTTGGTCGAGGCCAGCCGGCGCGAGGACTGGGCGGCTCGGTATGGTGCCCGCATCTCGCTGGTCTTGAGCAACCGCCCCGATGCCGGCGGACTGGCCTGGGCGCGCGAACAAGGTCTGGCCACCGCTGTGGTCGACCACCGGTTCTACGCCCAAGCCCCGCAACCACGGGAGTCATTCGAAGCCGATTTGATCCGGCACATTGACGCCCACGCACCGGCGCTGGTGTTGCTGGCGGGCTTCATGCGCATTTTGACGCCGGGGTTTGTCGCCCGCTACGCCGGGCGCATGCTCAACATCCACCCCTCTTTGTTGCCGGCTTTCACCGGGCTGCACACGCACCAGCGGGCGATCGACGCCGGTTGTCGTTACGCCGGTGCCACGGTGCACGAAGTCACCGCCGAACTCGACCACGGCCCGATCCTGGCGCAAGCGGTGGTGCCGGTGCTGCCTGGCGACGACGCCGACACCCTGGCAGCCAGGGTGCTGAGTCAGGAACACCGCATCTACCCGCAAGCGGTGGCCGAACGGCTGCGGCAACTCGGGAACTGATCAGGCCACCAACCTGGAATGGCGCGGCAGATGCGCCATGAGGTATTCCATCTGGTCGGCCAAAATGCGCCGATTGCGCAAAATGAAGTCTTCCCACAGGCTGGGCACATACGGGGCATACAACAGGGGCATGCGGGCCTGCTCGGGGGTGCGGTTGGCCTTGCGGGCGTTGCAGGCACGGCACGCCGTGACCACGTTCATCCAGTGGTCGCGGCCATTTTGGCCAAACGGCACGATGTGCTCGCGGGTGAGATCGCTCTCATGAAAATGGTCCCCGCAATAGGCGCAGATGTTGCGGTCGCGGGCGAACAGCTTGGCATTGGTCAGCCCGGGGCGCAAATCGAAGGGGTTGATGTTGGGCACGCCCTTGGTGCCGATGATGCTGTTGACCTCGATGATCGACTGCTGGCCGGTGATGGCGTTGTATCCGCCGTGAAAAACAGCGATCTGTCCCCCGGCCTCCCAGCGCACCTCTTGGGCGGCATAGTGGATGACCGCTTGTTCCAGCGAAATCCAGGACTGGGGCAGTCCTTGGGCCGACAGCTTCAAGACCTTCAAGGCGAACCTCCGGGGGGTCAATGCAACAGCAAGCGAACTACAGCGACAATATAGCCTGTTTTCGGGTCATTTTTGTGTCATCCTCACGATCATCATGCAAGTCTTTCGCGGATTCCATCACCCCCGGCTGGCCGAGGCTTGTGCGCTGACCATCGGCAACTTTGACGGCGTGCACCGGGGCCACCAGGCCATGCTGGCGTTGTTGCGCAGCGAAGCCGAGCACCGGGGCGTGCCCAGTTGCGTGATGACCTTCGAGCCGCACCCGCGCGATTTTTTTGCCCATCGCATGGGCAAACCCGAATTGGCCCCCGAGCGCATCGCCACCTTGCGCGACAAACTCAGTGAATTGCAACGCTGCGGGGTCGACCAGTGCGTGGTCTTGCCGTTCAATGCCGCCTTTGCCTCACAAGCCCCGGAGGCCTTCATTCGCGAGGTGCTGCTCGACGGCCTGGGCGTGCGCTATGTGCTGGTCGGCGACGATTTCCGTTTCGGGGCCAAGCGCGCCGGCGACTACGACATGCTGGTGGAAGCGGGCGAGGCGCACGGGTTTGACGTGGCCCGCATGAACAGCTATGAAATCTCCGACCCGCGCCCGGGCATGAAGGTCGGTGCCAGTCCCGCGATGCCGCCATTTCGCCATGGTCGCTTGCGCGTGAGCAGTTCGGCGGTGCGCGAGGTGCTGGCACGCGGGGCCATGAGCGAAGCCGCGCAGTTGTTGGGGCGCCCTTATGCCATCTCTGGCCACGTGGTGGCCGGGGCCCGACTGGGAAGAGAACTCAACTGCCGCACCCTCAACATCCGCTTTCGGCACGACAAACCCGCGACCCAGGGCATCTTTGTCGCGCAGGTGCTGGGCCTGAGCGCGCAACCCCTGCCCGCCGTGGCCAGCCTGGGGGTGCGCCCCACGCTGGACCCCAACGACGTCAACCGTGGCCAGGTGCTGCTCGAAACCCATTGCCTGCAATGGCCCGCCGATCTGGGACTGGACGGGGGCTACGGTAAAATCATTCGCGTGGAACTGCTGCACAAATTGCACGACGAACGCAAATACGATGGTCTGGAAGCCCTGCAACAAGGCATCGCGCAAGACTGCGAAGACGCACGCCTGTGGTTTGCCCAGCGCCCCTCACACGCCAACACCCGGCGCCAAACCACCCGCGACCGAATTTGAGGCGGCCTCACCAGCCCCGCGCCCCATCGGCTGCCCTGTCGGCCTGATGGCCTTTGCATCCGCCGCCCTATATCCCGCTCATGAACACCAAAAACACCAGCGACACCCGCAGCACCCTGAATTTGCCCGACACGCCTTTTCCCATGCGTGGTGACCTGCCCAAACGCGAACCCGCCTGGGCTCAGGCCTGGCAGTCCCAGGGGCTGTACAAAAAGTTGCGCCTGGCCCGACACGGCGCTCCGCTGTTCGTCTTGCACGACGGCCCGCCCTATGCCAACGGCAAATTGCACATCGGCCATGCGCTCAACAAGGTCCTGAAAGACATGATCGTCAAAAGTCGCCAACTGGCCGGCTTTGACGCCCAATACATCCCCGGCTGGGACTGCCATGGCCTGCCCATTGAGAACGCCATTGAAAAAGAGCATGGCCGTCACCTGAGTCGCGACGACATGCAGGCGAAAAGCCGCGCCTACGCCACCGAACAAATTGCCCAACAAAAGGCCGACTTCCAGCGCCTGGGCGTGCTGGGCGACTGGGACACCCCGTACCGCACCATGGACCCGGCCAACGAAGCCGGCCAGCTGCGCGCCTTCAAACAGGTGATCGAGCGCGGCTTTGTCTACCGGGGCCTCAAGCCCGTGTACTGGTGCTTTGACTGCGCCTCGTCGCTGGCCGAATTCGAAATCGAATACGCCGACAAGAAAAGCGACACCCTGGACGTGGCGTTTTTGTGCGCCCAGCCCGAGCGCTTGGCGCAGGCCTTTGGCCTGAGCAGCCTGCCCGCTGATGCGTATGCGGTGATCTGGACCACCACGGCGTGGACCATCCCGGCCAACCAGGCGCTGAACGCCAACCCGGAAATCGACTACGCACTGGTGCAGACCGAACGCGGCGTGTTGTTGCTGGCGGCCTCACGGGTGAGCGCCTGTCTGGAACGCTACGGCCTGACGGGCCAAGTGCTGGCCACGACCAAGGGACAGGCGCTGGAGCGCATCGAGTTCAGGCATCCGCTGGCGCATGTGGACGCCGCCTACGACCGACTGTCGCCCGTGTATTTGGCCGACTATGTGGGCGAAGGCGACGGCACGGGGCTGGTTCACTCGGCCCCGGCCTATGGCGTGGACGACTACAACTCGTGCATCGCCCATGGCATGACGCCCAAAGACATCCTCAACCCCGTGCAAGGTCAGGGCGCGTATGCGCCCGACTTCGCCTTGTTCGGCGGCCAGCACATCTGGAAGGCGGTCCCGGGGATTTTGGACACGCTGAAACAGGCGCAGCGCCTGATGGCCACCTCACCCATCACGCACAGCTACCCGCACTGCTGGCGGCACAAAACCCCCGTCATCTACCGCGCCGCGCCGCAGTGGTTCGTGCGCATGGACGAGGGCACCGGCGTGTTTGAAAACCCGCAGATCAAGCCCGCCCGGACCTTGCGCCAAATGGCCTTGCAAGCGATCGAAGAAACGCGCTTTTACCCCGAAAACGGCAAGGCTCGCTTGCGCGACATGATCGCCAACCGCCCCGACTGGTGCATCTCGCGCCAGCGCAGTTGGGGGGTGCCGGTGCCGTTCTTTTTGCACAAGGACAGCGGCGAATTGCACCCGCGCACCTTGCAAATCCTGGACCAAGCCGCCGACATCGTCGAGCGCGGCGGCATCGAAGCCTGGAGCCGTGTGACCGCCGCCGACATCCTGGGCTCGCAAGCCGATCAGTACACCAAGAGCACCGACATTCTGGAAGTCTGGTTCGACTCGGGCTCGACCTTCTGGCACGTGCTGCGCGGCAGCCACCTGGCGCACAGCGAGCAGGCTTATGGCCGCAAGCCCTACCACGAGCAAGGCCCCGAGGCCGACCTGTACCTCGAGGGCCACGACCAGCACCGGGGCTGGTTCCATTCGTCGCTGTTGCTGGGCTGTGCATTGTTTGGGCGCGCGCCCTATCGCGGCCTCTTGACCCACGGCTTTGCCACCGACGGCCAGGGCCGCAAAATGTCCAAGAGCCTGGGCAATGTGGTCATCCCGCAAGAAGTCACCGACAAAATGGGCGCAGAAATCGTGCGCTTGTGGGTCGCCTCCACCGACTATTCGGGCGACCTCAACATCGACGACAAAATCCTGGCGCGCGTGGTCGACGCCTATCGGCGCATCCGCAACACGCTGCGCTTCCTTCTCGCCAACACCAGCGACTTTGACCCGCAACAGCACAGCGTGCCGCATGAGCAGTTGCTGGAAATCGACCGCTACGCGCTGGCGCGCGCGGCTCAATTGCAAGCCGAGATCGTGGGCACCTTCCAAGCCGAGCGAAAAGTGTTCGAAGGCGGCCACTTCGGCAATTACGAGTTCCATCCGGTGGTCTCCAAACTGCAGGTGTACTGCTCTGAAGACCTGGGCGCGTTTTATCTGGACATCCTCAAAGACCGCCTCTACACCACCGCCCCCGGCTCGCTGGCCCGGCGCAGCGCGCAAACCGCGTTGTGGCAGATCACCCAGGCGATGTTGCGCTGGATGGCACCGTTCCTCAGCTTCACCGCCGAAGAAGCCTGGCAAGTGCTGAAACTGGGCGAGACCGTGTTCACCGAGACTTATGTGCATCTGCCTGCCCCCGATGCAACGCTGCTCGACAAATGGGCGCGCATCCGGGCGGTGCGAGAAGTCGCCAACAAAGAGATCGAAGCCCTGCGCGCCGCCGGTCAAGTCGGCGCCTCGCTACAGGCCGAAATCGAGGTGCAGGCCAACGACGCAGACCATGCGGCCCTGACCAGTCTGGGCGACGACCTGAAGTTTGTCTTCATCACCTCGAAGGTGGCCCTGAGTCTGGCGGCAGAAACGAAAGTCACGCCGCGCCCCAGCCAGGCCACCAAATGCGAGCGCTGCTGGCACTACGCCGACGATGTCGGCCAACACGGTCACGAAGGCCTGTGTGGCCGCTGCGTCAGCAACCTGCACGGCAGCGGCGAAACCCGCCGTTGCGCCTGACCATGGCCAAGTCACGACCGGGTTGGGCCATCTGGCTGGCACTGGCGGCGCTGGTGCTGGTGCTGGACCAGTTGACCAAGTGGCTGGTGGTGGTCCAGTTCCCGCTGGGTTACAGCGAAGCCTGGACCTCGTTTTTCAACCTGGTTCGGGTGCACAACCCGGGCGCGGCCTTTTCTTTTTTGTCCAATGCCGGCGGCTGGCAACGCTGGTTTTTCACCGTCTTGGGTCTGGGGGCCGCAGCCTTCATGCTGTGGCTGCTGATTCGGCACAACAACCAGCGCTTGTTTGCCTTTGCCCTGTCCATGCTGCTGGGCGGCGCCGTCGGTAACGTGATCGACCGGCTGGTGCATGGCCATGTCATCGACTTTCTGGACTTTCACTGGGACTTTTTGGCGCCGCTGTTTCCTGGCGGGCACTTTCCGGCCTTCAACCTGGCCGACAGCGCCATCACGCTGGGCGTGATCTGCCTGCTGCTCGACGAACTGCTGCGGGTGCGCCGAGGGCGCTGATTTTGCGCATCGAAGCTCGATGCGCCGGGATGCCGAGCACTTGACAACCCTGTGCGATCGGCGTGAAATGAAACCGCCCATCGACAAGGAGGTTGACCATGCAGTCCATCGCCCAGTTGTTAGCCCACAAACCCGCCGCCGTCACGGTGTCGTCCTCGGACACCGTGCGCCACGCCCTCGAGGTCATGGCCCGTCACAACATCGGCGCACTGCCGGTGCTGGACCACGACAAGTTGGTGGGTATTTTTTCTGAACGCGACTACGCCCGCAAAGTGGTCCTGCAAGGCCTGGCCTCGGACCAGACGCCGGTGCGCGCCGTCATGTCCGCTAACGTGCGTTGCGCCAGCCTGGAAGACTCGGTCATGGCCTGCATGGACGTGATGACCCGTTTGCACATCCGGCACCTGCCCGTGATGGACCAGCAAAAACTGCTGGGCATTTTGTCGATCGGCGACCTGGTCAAGGCCGTGATCGAAGACCAGCAGTTTCAGATCCAACAACTCGAAGAGTACATCCGGGCCTGAATCGGCTCAGGCCCGGCAGACCCATCAAAGGGTGATGATGGTGCACCCGGTGGTCTTGCGCGACTCCAGATCGATGTGCGCCTGCTGCACCTGCTCCAGCGGATAGGTCTGGTCGATCGGGATCTTGACCAAGCCGCGCCCCACCACATCGAACAAGTCGTCGGCCATCGACTGACAGGTTTCGCGGTTGCTCATGTGGGTGAACAGGGTCTGGCGGGTGACGTAGATCGAACCCTTGGCGGCCAAGACGCCAGGCGAGAAATCGGGCACCGGGCCTGAAGCATTGCCAAACGACGCCATCAGACCAAAGGGACGCAGACAATCCAGCGACTTGGCCCAAGTGTCCTTGCCCACCGAGTCGTACACCACCTTCACGCCCTTGCCTTCGGTGATCTCTTTCACGCGGACCAAAAAGTCTTCGGTGTTGTAGTTGATGACATGTGCCGCGCCGTTGGCCTTGGCCAGGGCGCACTTGGCGTCGCTGCCGGCAGTCCCGATCAGTTGCAGGCCCAGGGCCTTGGCCCACTGGCAGGCGATCAGGCCCACGCCACCGGCGGCGGCATGGAACAAAATGTGATCGCCCGGCTTCAAGCCCTCTTGCGGCAAGGTGCGTTTCAGCAGATATTGGGCGGTCAGGCCTTTGAGCATCATGGCCGCGCCGGTCTCGAAGCTGATGTTGTCGGGCAACTTGCACACCGTGGCGGCGGGCATGATGCGCACATCGCAGTACGCACCGGGCGGGCGGCTGGCATAAGCAGCGCGGTCGCCCACCTTGAGGTGGGTGACGCCGGGACCGACGGCCTCGACAATGCCCGAAGCCTCGTTGCCCATGAAGGCAGGCATGGGCAGGGGATACAAACCACTGCGCTGATAAACATCGATGAAGTTCAGGCCCACCGCCTTGTGACGGATGCGGATTTCGCCCGGGCCGGGCTCGCCCACGGTGACATCCACCAACTTCATTTCTTCCGGACCGCCATGGCGGTCGATGCGTACGGCACGAGACATGTTTGCTCCCCAAGACAAAGGGGTGATGTTGCCACAAGCGACAAGCCCGACTGGCACGAAGTGGGTATAGTGCCCCCATGTCTGTTGTCGCACGTTTGACCTGGTCCGGAATCGGCCTGCTGCTGGTGCCCCCTTTTTTATGGGCCGGCAATGTCGTGCTGGGGCGCATGATCCAGGACCTGTGCCCGCCCATCACCCTGAATTTTTTGCGCTGGCTGGCGGCCTTCCTGCTCGTCCTTCCCTTGTCCTGGCGGCTGCTGAAATCGGACAGCCCGCTTTGGGGATCTTGGCGACGCTATGCCCTGATCGGTTTTTTGGGCGTGGGCACTTACAACAGCTTCCAGTATCTGGCCTTGCAAACCTCCAGCCCGCTCAACATCACGCTGGTGGCTTCCAGCACGCCGGTCTTCATGCTGGGACTGGGTGCCCTCTTCTTCGGTCAAACCGTGCGCAAACGGCAATGGCTGGGCGCACTCATGTCCATCCTGGGCGTGCTCACGGTGCTGACCCGGGGCGACTGGCACAACTTGTTGCAAGTGCAATGGGTGGCTGGCGACATCCTGATCCTGATCGCCACCGCCGAATGGGCCTGGTACAGCTGGTTGCTCGCGCAACCCAAAGACCCGCCCGGCTTGCGCTCGGACTGGGCCGCCTTCCTCATGGCGCAACTGGTGTTTGGCCTGTTGTGGGCTGGCCTCTTTGCCGGCCTGGAATGGACCATGCCGCACATCGACGTGCAATGGGGCTGGCCCTTGTTCGCGGCGATCATCGCGATCGCGGTCGGCCCTGCGGTGCTGGCCTATCGGTGCTGGGCTCTGGGCGTGCAAAAGATGGGGCCCAGCGTGGCCGGGTTTTTCTCTAACCTCACGCCGCTGTTCGCGGCCCTCATGTCGGCTCTGTTGCTGGGCGACATGCCCAGCCTTTACCACGCCATCGCTTTCACGCTGATCGTGGGCGGCATCGTGGTCTCCTCCCGCAAATGAAGCGAAATTGGGGTCTGACCCCAATTTCCGCACTGTGGCGTAAAAGCAACCATTAATTGGGGTCAGACCCCAATTTCACAAGACCCCAATTTCAATAGGTACCGGGATACGCACCGCCATCGGTCAGGATGTTCTGACCGGTCATGTAACTGGCGTGCGCACTGCACAAGAAAGCACAGGTCTTGCCAAACTCCTCGGCGGTGCCGAAGCGTTGTGCCGGGATGGTCTTTTTGCGTGCGTCGGCCACTTCTTCCACCGACTTGCCGGCCTTGTCGGCCGCGCCCTTCAAGGTGGTGCGGATGCGGTCGGTGTCAAAGGCACCGGGCAACAGATTGTTGATGGTCACGTTGCGCGACACCAACTTGGTTTGGCGCGCCACGCCCGCCACAAAGCCCGTCAGGCCAGAGCGTGCGCCGTTGGACAGGCCCAGCACATCGATGGGCGCCTTGACCGCACCCGAGGTGATGTTGATGATGCGGCCAAAACCGCGCTCGGCCATGCCGTCCACGGTGGCCTTGATGAGTTCGATCGGGGTCAGCATGTTGGCGTCCACCGCCTTGATCCACTGCTCGCGATCCCAATCGCGGAAGTCGCCCGGCGGCGGACCACCGGCGTTGGTGACGACGATGTCATAGGCCTTGCCGGGGCCTCCGGCGACGGACCAAATGGCGGCGCGCCCCGCCTCGGTGGTGATGTCGGCTGCCAAAGCAATCACCTTGACCGACGCCCCCACCTCTTGCTGAAGCGCCTGTGCGCTGGCCTGCAAAGCCTCTGCGCCCCGCGCCACCATCACCACATGCACACCCTCGTGCGCCAGCGCGCGGGCGCAACCCAAACCCAACCCCTTGCTGGCGCCGCCGACCAGCGCCCATTTGCCTTTGATACCCAGATCCATTTACTTTGCTCCTGTACGAGAAACCATGAAAACACCCCCCAGCACCAGCAAGGTGCCCACGCCGATCCAGGCGTTGAGGGGCTCGTCCAAAATCAGCACACCCATGGCGATGGTGGACATGGGGCCTACCATGCCGGTCTGCGCGGTCAAGCCGGGGCCAATGCGCTCAATCGCCATCATCACCAACAACACCGGCACCACCGTGCAGGCCAAGGCATTGAGCACCGACAACCAGATCACGGGCTCGGGCACCCAAGCCGCCTGCAGCGGGCGCAACAGCGCAAACTGGGCGATGCAACACAAGCAAGCCACTGTGCTGGCCCAGCCCACCAGGCGCATCGAGCCCAGCCGTTTGACCCATTCGCCACTGTAGATCAAATACAGGGCGTAGGTCACGGCGCTCAAAAAAACCAGCACAGAACCCAAAGCCACCTGTTCGCCCGCCCAGACCACCTCGTGCCCAAACACCACCAGCACCCCGCTGTAGCTGACGCCCATGGCGAGCCAACGACCCCGCGGCAAAGGCCGCCGATCAATCAGCCAGCCCAACACCAACACCAGCGTGGGATTGAGATAAAGGATCAGGCGCTCAAGCCCGGCACTGATGTATTGCAAACCCAAAAAATCCAGATAGCTCGACAGGTAGTAGCCCATGAAGCCCAAGCCCACAATCCCCGCCACATCCCGGCGGGTCAGCGGCTGGGCCCGCGCCGCAGGCTGGCGCTCGGCCCACCAGACCATGGCCAGAAACAGCGGCAAGGCAAACAGCATGCGGTACATGATGAGCGTGGCCGCATCGACCGGGTGCTGGTAAGCCAGCTTGACGATGATGGCTTTGCCGCTGAAGGCAATCGCCCCGGCAAGGGCCAGGGCGATACCGGTTCGGTGGACGCCGGTTTCCAAACGATCAGAAACCTGCCGCCAAACCGTCGCGGCGCGAATCGCTGGCGATCACATAACCTTCCACACCCGGGTCACCGGCGCGCCAGATGAACTGACCGGCACCGAAATCCTGATAGCTGTCGTTGATCACAGCGATCTGGTGACCCCGGTCTTTCAGGCCTTGCACCGTGTCCGGTGACATGGTGGGCTCGGCATTGATTTCCATGCCGGTGTTGAAACGCCAGCGCGGCGCATCGCACGCCGCTTGAGGGTTTTGGGCGTGGTCGACCATGCGCACCAGGGTCTGCATGTGCCCCTGTGGCTGCATGTTGCCGCCCATCACGCCAAAGCTCATGACCGGTTGCCCGTTTTGCGTCAGGAAAGCCGGGATGATGGTGTGGAAGGGTCGCTTGCCCGGTGCCACCAGGTTGGCCCGATTGGCCCCCTTGGGCGAGGCATTGAAGCCGTGACCCCGGTTTTGCAAGCTGATGCCAAAGGTGGGCTCGACACAGCCCGAACCAAAGCCCATGTAATTGCTCTGGATGAAGCTGATCATCATGCCGCTCTCGTCGGCGGCCGTCAGGTAAATCGTGCCGCCCTGGACCGGGTTGCCGGCCTTGAAATCTTGCGCCCGCTTGGGGTCGATCAGTTTGGCGCGGCTGGCCAGATAGGCGTCGTCCAGCATCTGCTCGGCGGTCACCTCCATGGCATCGGCCTGCGCCACATAGCGGTACACATCGGCAAAGGCGAGCTTCATGGCCTCGATCTTGAGGTGCTCGGCCTGCGCGCCATCGACCGGCATCGACGCCAAATCGAAATGGCTCAGGATGCCCAGAGCGATTTGCGCGGCGATGCCCTGCCCGTTGGGCGGGATCTCGTGCAAGGTGTAGCCCCGGTAATCCTTGGCCAAGGGCTTGACCCACTCGGGCTTGTAGGCCGCCAGATCGGCCGCCTTGAGCGAGCCGCCGTTGGCGTCAGAAAACTTTTCCAGCGCCTGCGCGATTTCACCCTGATAAAACGCCTGGCCTTTGGTCTTGGCAATCGCGCGCAAGGCACGGGCGGCGGCGGGGAAGCGGAACAACTCACCCACTTCGGGGGCGCGCCCCCACGGCAGAAAAGACTCGGTGAAGCCGGGCTGCACGCGCAGCTCTTCGGTGGCCGCCAGCCATTTGGACTGCACCACGATGGGCATCAGGTAGCCGCGCTCGGCGACCTCGATGGCGGGCTGCAGCAAGTCTTCAAAGGGCAGCTTGCCAAAGCGTTCGCTGAGCGAAACCCAACCGGCGATGGCACCGGGCACGGTCACCGAATCCATGCCGCGCTTTGGGGGCGTCATGCAACCATCGCCATATTTGCGCTGGAAGTATTCGGGGGTCCAGGCGGCCGGGGCAGTGCCCGAAGCGTTGAGGCCGTGCAGTTCTTTGCCGTCCCACAAAATGGCAAAGGCGTCAGAACCCAGGCCATTGCTGACGGGTTCGGTGATCATGATGGTGGCCGCAGCAGCAATCGCGGCATCGACCGCATTGCCACCGGCCCACAACATGCGCAGGCCGGCCTGAGCCGCCAAGGGGTGAGAGGTGGAAACCACGTTGCGGGCAAACACCGGCAAACGGGCCATCGGATAGGGGTTGTTGTAATTGAACTTCATGGCAACCGATTGTCTCAGGCTTGCAAGCCCCACGGTGTCAACTGGGTGAATGAGCCAGCAGTTCAGTCGCTCAATTGGAGCCGATGGTGGATGCGCCGCATCAATCCCCACACCACCAGGGCAATGACGGGCACGGAGACCGCCGTGGTGGTGTTGACGTCATACGGCCAACCGTGGTGCGACAAGCCTTCGGCCACATGGTGGACCAAACCCGTCATGTAGTACGTGATGGCCGCGACCGACAAGCCTTCAACCGTGGACTGCAACTTCAGTTGCAGCCCCTGGCGACGGTTCATGGCCGAGAGCAAGTCCTGACTGCTTTGCTGCTGCTCGATCTCGACCCGCGTGCGCAACAAGTTGCTCATGCGCGAAACCCGCTCGGACAAAGCAGTTTGGCGGCGCACCGCCCACTCGCAGGTGCTGCGCGCCGGGCTCAGGCGCCGGTCCATGAATTCGGCAATGGTTTGCTGTCCGGCCAATCGGGACTCTCGAATGTCCTGGATGCGCCGATCCACCAACTCGAAATAGGCTTTGGTGGCGGAAAAACGCGAATGCGTGGCCGCGTACTGCCCCTCGACCTGTCCGGCCAGCTTGGTCAGTCGATCCAGCAAAGCGGCCTCGGAAGATCGGTCTGCGCTGCGGATGGACTGAGCCAACTCGGCCAGCTCACGTTCGGCGTCGGAGAGCGCGGCACCGGCCTGACGCGCGGCCGGCAAACCCAGCATGGCGGCCATGCGGTAGGTTTCGATTTCCAGCAACTGCTGCACCAGGCGACCGGTGCGCCGTGGCGTGACCGAGCCGACGAACAACACCATGCGCGAAAACCCATCGGGGTGAATCTGGAAATCGGTGTGCACTTCGGCCTGGCCATCGGACAAGGTCGAAGCCACCAGCGAATCTTCATTCAGGATGGTGGCAAAAGCCCCCAGCTCGATCGCCTTGGCCGGCATCGCCCACAAGTGCAACTTGGCCAAGGCCGATCCGGGCAGAGCCTGCAACCAGGCTTGCGGCACCGCTTGCAAGGCATTGACGGGCTCAGACTGGCTCAGGGTATCGGCAGCCACATCGCGCATGAACGTCCAGGACACAAATTCGGTGTGCAACTCCCAGCGCAGCCGCCAACTGCCCAAATCCACCCGCAAATGGGTGATGTCCTGCCCCGGACTGGCCAAGTGGTGATCGGCGAGCAACTTCGAGAGGTGAGCACGACTGGCCTCGCGCCCATGCCGGTCCGTCCACATCACGATGTGGGAAATGGCCAGAGGCACCTGCATGGGCTCGGGCGGGCGGGCGTGTACCTCGTTGTGCAACACGGAACGGAGGTCGTGGTCTTGCATGGCAGACTCCTTTGTGACACCCATTCTCGCACCGCCGCCCAATACCCCTGCAATCGACCCAAAAAAAACGGACTGGCCAGCCAGTCCGTCTTCAGCGCAGGTCCCGGCTGGGGCCGGGACAACCGAAACGATCAGTCTTCGACGAACGTCTCGGCGCGCTTCTTCTTGACCGATGGCAGGAGCACGATGACGATCAGCAAAAGCGCCGCCGCCAGCAATCCCGCCGACAGGGGCCTTGTGGCGAACACCGACCAGTCGCCCCGCGACAACAACAAAGCCCGACGCAAGTTCTCTTCCATCATCGGGCCCAGGATGAAGCCCAGCAACAAGGGCGCCGGCTCGCAACCCAGCAGGATGAAGATGTAACCGACCAGACCAAAGAGGGCCACCATCCAGATGTCGAAGGTGTTGTTGTTGGTCGAATACACCCCGATCGCACAAAACAGCACGATGGCGGGGAACAGGAAGCGATAAGGCACGGTCAGCAGTTTGATCCACATGCCGATCAGGGGCAGGTTGAGAATGACCAGCATCAGGTTGCCGATCCACATCGACGCGATCAGACCCCAGAACAACTGCGGGTTGCTGGTCATGACCTGCGGACCCGGCTGGATGTTGTGGATCGTCATCGCACCGACCATCAGCGCCATCACGGCATTGGGCGGAATGCCCAGGGTCAGCAAGGGGATGAACGAAGTCTGCGCACCCGAGTTGTTGGCCGACTCGGGAGCTGCGACACCACGGATGTTGCCCTGGCCAAACGGCACCTCGCCGGGCTTGAGCTTGGTCTTTTTCTCGATGGTGTAAGCAGCAAAAGCGGCCAACAAGGCACCGCCACCCGGCAACACACCAAGCAAAGAACCCAGGGCCGTACCGCGAATGACGGCGGGGACCATGCGCTTGAAGTCTTCAAGCGTGGGGAACAAGCCCTGCACCTTCGAAGTGAAGACCTCGCGCTGATCGGCCGGGCGCGACAGGTTGGCGATGATTTCGCCGTAGCCGAACACACCCATGGCGATGGTCACAAAGCCAATGCCGTCGGTCAACTCGGGGATGTCCATGCTGTAGCGCGCGACGCCCGAATTGACGTCGGTGCCGATCAGACCCATGAGCAGACCCAGCAAAATCATGGCAATCGCCTTGACCAGAGAACCCGAGGCCAGCACGATGGCGCCGATCAGACCCAACACCATGAGCGAGAAATACTCGGCCGGTCCGAATTTGAAGGCCAGTTCGGTCAGCGGCGGCGCGAAGGCAGCCAGGATCAGGGTGCCGACGCAACCTGCGAAAAACGAACCCAAACCGGCGGCGGCCAAAGCGGGGCCGGCACGACCCTTGCGGGCCATTTGGTAACCGTCCAGGGTGGTCACGACCGAAGATGACTCACCGGGCAGGTTGACCAAAATGGCGGTGGTGGACCCCCCGTACTGGGCACCGTAATAAATACCGGCCAACATGATCAGGGCCGACACCGGCGGCAAAGCGTAAGTGGCAGGCAACAGCATGGCAATCGTCGCCACGGGGCCCACACCGGGCAACACGCCAATCAGGGTGCCCAGCAGACAGCCCAGGAAACCATAAGCGAGGTTGATCGGCGTGAAGGCGACGCCAAAGCCGATCGAGAGGTTGGTGATCAAATCCATGAAAGGTCTCCTTAGCCGACCAAAAAGGCAGGCCAAACCGGCATCTGCAACTTCAGCAACGCGATGAATGCGCCGTAGCTGCCCACAGCCAACACGCTGGCCAGAATCAGCACCGACTTCCACTGGAACTCATTGCTGGCCTTGCTGGCGATGATGACCAAGGCATAAATCGACAATATGAGACCAAAAGAAGGGATGCCCAGCTTGGGCAACCCCCCCAGCAAAACGCCGAACACCAGATTGGCACCCAAAATATAGGCCAGCGGACGCCAGGCGATTTTGCTGACCTTGTCGCCATCGGGCGTCTCCACGATCAGCGAACTGACCATGACCAAAGCCCCCAAGGCCGCCAGCATGATGCCGAGCATGAGCGGGAAATAACCAGGCCCCATGCGCGCCCCGGTGCCGATGGAATAGTGCGTGGCTCCCCAGGCGAAAACGCCACCCACGACCAAAAACATCAGTCCAGAAAGGAAATCCTTCTGACTTTTAATATTCACAAGCTTTCTCCTCGAATGCGTTTCGTCAGGGGGCGATTATGGCCGTAAGAAAAGTTAAAGGGATTGCGGGTTTCACTTAGAGGGGTGTCGCATTCAAGACACAGGTGCAAGCGACTTGACCCAACGCCGGGCCGGCAACTCGGGCCAAAGGTGCTCAATTTGCTCGGCCTGCTGTTCCAACTGGGCCCGCGTCACGGTCACCGGCGTGCGCAAAGCCAGCACCACCGTGTTGCCCTCGCGGGTGGGCTTGAAAGCCCACACGGATTGCTCGGGAAAAGCCTCGGTGATGTGCTGCAAACTGCGCTCGTAACTGAGGCTGCGACCAAACAAGTTGACCGACATCACCCCCACATCGGTCAGCAACTGCCGACAACCGGCATAAAACTCGGGGCTGTCCAACACCGGAGAGGCCGCCTCGTGATCGTACAAATCGACGTGCAAATGGTCGATTTGATGGCGCCAATGGGTGTGCGCCACCACTTCCTCGGCGTCGCCCAAAATCACCGACAGGCGCTCGTTGTCGGGTGGCAACTTGAACCACAGTCGGCAAGCCGCAATGACCTGGGGGTTGATCTCGATCGCGGTGGTGCGGCAACGCAATTTCTTGTGACAAAACTTGGTCAGGGCGGCCGCCCCCAGCCCCAATTGCATGGCGTGCTGGTGCTCCACCTCGTCCAAAGGAGTGAACAGCAAACCGGCCAGCATGCGCTGGACATACTCCAGATCGATGGAAAAAGGTTCGCTGATTCGCATCGAGCCCTGCACCCACTCGGAGCCCAGGTGCAAATAACGAATCGAGCCGTAATCGGAAAAATTCACTTCGGGCAAACTGCGTGGGCGTGCTTTCATGCGGTATTCCTTTGCGGCCAGCGCAAAACGCGCCGGGTGTTGTCGGCGCAGCATGGGGCCAACTCGGCCAGTTCGATGCCACGCAATCCGGCCACCGCCTGCGCGATGCGCGGCAACTCGGCCGGGCTGTTGCGCCCCTGGGGCTGGCCCAAGGCGCGTTGCCGGGCGGTGGTGTAGAGCCAATGCGGGGGGATGTCGGGGGCGTCGGTTTCCAGCGCCAAAGCGTGCAGCGGCAACTCGGCGGCCAATCGGCGCAACTGCAAAGACCGCTCGTAAGTGACGGCGCCGCCAAAACCCAACACAAAACCCAAATCCATCAAGGCCCGGGCTTGCTGCATGCTGCCATTGAAGGCGTGGGCGATGCCGCCCGCAACCCGGCAGCGCCGCAGTTCGCGCAAGACCAGATCGACCGATCTGCGCACGTGCAAAATGACCGGCAAACCGAATTCGCGGGCCCAACCCAACTGCAAGCGAAACCACTGCAATTGCAAGTCCATGTCGGGATGGCCGTCAAAAGCGTCCAGGCCGATTTCGCCCACCGCCACCAAGGCGGGGTCGGACAACATGGCGGCCAAGCGCTGTCGGCAGGTGTCCGCCTGCTCCAGCGACACCCCAGTCACATACAAAGGGTGGATGCCCCAGGCATACACATCCCGGTGCCGGTGTGCCAATTCACGCACCGCTTCCCACTGCCCGGGCTCGACACCGGGCAACACACAATGTGCCACCCCGCGCTCGCGCGCCAAAGCCCTTTGTACCTCGCGGTCGGTGTCGAATTCGGCGGCGTCGAGGTGGCAATGCGAGTCGATCAGCACGGCCTCAGGCATGGCTCACCAATTGCCCCTGGCGCAAATGCAACACACGGTCACAGCGCCGAGCCAGACTCTCATCGTGGGTGACCAGCACCAAAGCCGTGTGCTGATCGCGGCACATCTGCTGCAACAAATCGAACATCAGATCGGCCGTCTCACGATCCAGATTGCCGGTGGGCTCATCGGCCAACATGCAGCGCGGCCGGGTCACCATGGCGCGCGCCAGAGCCACCCGCTGGCGCTCACCTCCGGAGAGCTCAGACGGCCGGTGGTGAACGCGCGCCGACAACCCCACGGCCGCAAGCGCCTCGCTCGCGCGCTGCTGCGCCTGATCGGGTGAGCAACGCGCCACCCACAAAGGCATGGCCACATTGTCCAGGGCGCTGAACTCGGGCAACAGGTGATGAAACTGAAACACAAAGCCCAGGTGCGCATTGCGCTGGCGCCCCAACTCGGCGGCACCGAGGCCGGCAATCGCCAAATCGCCCCAATGCACCGCACCCTGCGTGGGCGTGTCCAATCCGGCCAGCAGGTGCAAAAGACTGCTTTTGCCCGAGCCTGAAGCGCCCACGATGGCCACCGCCTCGCCCGCATGCACCGACAAATCGACCCCTTGCAGCACGGTGATGTCGATCGGCCCCTGGCGATGGCGCCGACACAGGCCCTGGGCGCGCAACACGACCTCACTCATGGCGCAGGGCCTCCACCGGGTCGACTCGGCTGGCACGCCAACTGGGATAGAGCGTGGCCAACAAAGAAAGCAACAAAGCCAACAGCACCACCGGCACGATGTCGCCCGCTTGCGGATCGCTGGGCATGCGACTGATCAGGTAAATGTCCTGGGGCAAAAAGCGCACCCCCAAGGCATGCTCGATGGCGGGCACCAGGACGTCCAGGTGGTAGGCCACCCACAAACCCACCCCCGTGCCCGACAAAGTGCCGGCCAGCCCGGACAGCGCGCCCTGAATGACGAAGATCAGCATGATCGACCAGGGCGTCGCCCCCAGGGTGCGCAAAATGGCGATGTCACCGCGCTTTTCGGTCACCGTCATGACCAGGGTCGTGACCAAATTGAACGCTGCCACCGCGACGATCAGCGTCAGAATGATGAACATCATGCGCTTTTCAATTTGAACCGCGGCAAACCAGGATTTGTTTTGCTGGGTCCAGTCGCGGGCCCGCAAACCGGTGCCCAAAGACAGTCCCAACTCCTGCGCGATCCGGGGTGCCTGTTGGGCGTCGGCAATCTTGACCCGCAATCCGGCCGGGCCGTCGAAACGAAACATTTTGGCGGCATCGTCAAGGTGCATCAGCGCCAGCGTGGCGTCGTACTCGTAATGCCCCGAATCGAACACCGCCAGCACTTCGACTTGTCGCAACCGGGGCATCACGCCCGCCGGTGTGACCTGCCCCGAAGGCGCGATCAGGGTGACCGGGTCACCCGCTCGCAGCCCCATCTGACGCGCCAACTCCAAGCCCAAAATCACCCCGAACCGCCCCGACTGCAACAGGTCCCGCATGGGCTGCGACCATTGCGCGACCAAGTCCGAGACCGCGGCTTCACGCGCCGGATCGATCCCCCTGACCACCACGCCGCGCATGTCCTCACCGCGCGCCAACAGGGCCTGCGAAGCCACATAAGGGGCCACCCCACGCACCTCGGGGTGTGCGAGGACCGCCCGCTCGACCCCGGCGCCGGGGCCCAAACCAGCCCCATCGAGACTGACGATTTCAATGTGCGACAACACCGACAGCATGCGATCGCGCACCTCTTTCTGAAAGCCGTTCATGACACTGAGCACGATGATCAGGGCCGCCACCCCCAAAGCGATGCCCAGCATCGAAACCGCCGAGATGAAGGAAATGAAGCGATTGCGCCGGCCACCCCGGCTGGTGCGCAGCTGGCGCCAGGCGATGCGACATTCGTAGGGGAAGGCAAAGGTCATGGGTGCGACGGTGTATGGGAGCCAAGCTGGGTCATCGGTGTCTGACTTGTCGGACAATCACGCCATGAACCCAGCCAACCAACTGTGGGTGCGACGCACCGACACCGGCGATTTTGCCCCAGAAGCCATGGCCCGGCACATCGATGTGCAGCAAGCGCACCTGCTGGGACGTTGGCACAGCCCGGCCTCGGCCTGCAGCACCGCCCTGGAATGGGCCCTTTGGTCCATGGCCCGGGAGCCGGCCCGGGACGGCTGCTTCCCCTGGGGTGCACACCAGGCCCGACAACTTGGTTTGACGGGCGAGCATTGGGGCCAACTGCACCTGTGCCATTGGCAGGTCAGCAATGGCCAGGTCAGTCTGATGCAACCCGACTGGCCCGAACCCGCAGCCCTGGCACAACTGTGGCTGGAACTGGCCGAGTTCGTGGCCGATGCCGGTCTGAAGCTGATGCCACCCCGGGGCGGGCCAGCTTGCGTGCACGGCGAAATCTTGCGCGACCTGCCCACGGCCGCCCTGGACAAAGTGATGGGTCGACCCATCGGCACTTACCTGCCCGACTCCCCTGCCCTGCGGCGTTTGCAAAGCGAAGTGCAGATGTGGTTTTACAACCACCCTCTGCTGCAAGGCGGGGCTCGCCCCATCAACTCGATCTGGATCAGCGGTACCGGTGCGCTCACACCGGCGCTGGCCGACGTGCTCGATCGACTGCGCTGGCAAACCCCCGACGCCACACCGAAGTCGGGTGACGACTGGTTGTGCGCCAGCGACGTCCAGGCCTCGGCATGGCGCTTGGGTGCCGCCCCATGGACGCAACGGCTGTGGCGGCGCTTTCGACCGGTCGCCCTGTGGGAGCCCACCCATGAACTGGACTGAACGCGCCCTGCCCCAGGCCGCCTGGCAGGATCTGACACACAGCGGCATCGATCCTTTGCTGGCCCGCTTGCTGGCCAGTCGGGGCGTGACCCAAGCCCTGGATGTCGCAACCGACCTGACCCACTTGCTGCCCCCGCAAGGGCTCAAGGACATCGAACAAGCCGCAGCACTGCTGGGCTTGGCCGTGCAACAGGGGGCCACGCTGTGCGTGGTCGCCGACTACGATTGCGACGGCGCCACCGCCTGCGCCGTGGCTTGCCGGGGCCTGCAGATGCTGGGTGCCGTGCGGGTGGTGTTTGAAGTGCCCGACCGACAAAAAGACGGCTATGGACTGACACCGGCCATTGCCCAGCGGGTGCGAAGCCGTGGTGCCGATGTCCTGATCACGGTGGACAACGGCATCGCCAGCGTCGAAGGCGTGCGCACCGCCCGGCAATTGGGCTTGCAGGTGTTGGTCACCGACCACCATTTGCCCGGTGACCAATTGCCCCTGGCCGACGCCCTGGTCAACCCCAACCAACCGGGTTGCGAATTTCCCAGCAAGCACCTGGCCGGCGTGGGCGTGATGTTTTATGTGCTGTTGGCCACCCGCGCCTGGCTGCGCGAGCAAGGCCATTTCAAAGAGCGCCCCGAGCCTCGACTCGACAGCCTGCTGCCGCTGGTGGCCTTGGGCACGGTGGCCGACGTGGTGACCCTGGACGCCAACAACCGACGGTTGGTGCACCAGGGCCTGGAGCGCATCCGGCGTGGCGCGATGCCCGCGGGCCTGCGCGCCTTGTTCGAAGTGGCCGGCCGGGATTTCAGACACGCCCACAGCCAGGACCTGGGCTTCGCCCTGGCCCCGCGCATCAATGCCGCGGGCCGACTGGCCAACATGCGCATCGGCATCGAGTGCCTGCTGAGTGACGACACGGCCCAGGCCACCCAATGGGCCCTGCAACTCGATGGCATCAACCGCGAGCGGCGCGAGGTCGAAAGCGACATGCGCGAACAGGCCCAGGCCCTGGCTGAGTCCCGCTTGGCCGATCCGTCGGCCCGCTCTGCCCTGTGCCTTTACGACGCGCAATTTCATGAAGGGGTGATCGGCATCGTGGCGGGCCGCCTGAAAGACCTCCACCACCGCCCCACCTTTGTGTTCGCACCGGCCCAGGAGCAACCCGGACTGCTCAAAGGCTCCGGGCGTTCGATCGCCGGCTTTCATTTGCGCGACGCGCTCGACGCCCTGAGCAAACAACACCCCGACCTGCTGCAACAGTTTGGTGGCCACGCCATGGCAGCAGGTTGCACCCTGCGCGCCGATGCGCTGGAACGCTTTGAAGCCGCCTTGCAGGAGCTGGCGCGCCGCTGGATCGACCCCAACGACCTGCAACGCCTGTGGATCACCGACGGCGACCTGCCGATACCGGGTTGGCGCGTCGATTTTTTCAAAACCCTCGAACAACAAGTCTGGGGCGCGGGCTTTGCGGCTCCGCTGTACGTGTCCGATTGGCGGGTGCTGGCGCAAAGAAAAGTCGGAGAGCGGCATCTCAAACTGCGCCTGGGCCGCGAAAACCTGGAAGTCGACGGCATCTGGTTCGGGCGCGAAGAGCCTTTGCCCCCGCAAGCCCGGCTGCTCTACCGACCCCAGCTCAATCGCTGGCAAGGTCGTGAAAGTCTCCAAGTCCAGGTCGAGGCCATGGCCTGAGTCGCGGCACGCCCGGGGCAGAGCCCCTACAATGGAACCGTGAGCATCCTCAACGCCGACCTGCACTGCCACTCCGTGATCTCCGACGGCACCCTGACCCCGGAAGAGTTGGCCTCGCGCGCTCAAAAAAACGGCGTCGAATTGTGGTCACTGACCGACCACGACGAGATCGGCGGACAGCACCGCGCCATCGCCGCTGCACGCGCCGTGGGCCTGCCCTTCCTGACCGGTACCGAAATATCCGTCAGCTTTGCCGGCAAAACCGTTCACATCGTCGGTCTGGGCTTTGACCCCGACAGCGACCTCTTGCGTCAGGGCCTGGCCGACACACGCGGCGGACGCGACCAACGCGCCCAGGAAATGGCCGATCAACTGGCCAAAGTGGGCATCCGGGGCGCTTACGAAGGAGCCCTCCAGCATGCGGGCAACCCCGATCTGATCTCACGCACCCACTTTGCCCGCTTTCTGGTCGAAAGCGGGGTCTGTCACGACACCCACGAGGTTTTTCGCCGCTTTCTGACCGAAGGCAAGCCCGGCTTTGTACCGCACCGCTGGGCCAGCCTGAAGGATGCGGTGCAATGGATCGTGCAATCGCAAGGCGTGGCCGTGATCGCCCACCCCGGTCGCTACGGCTTCAGCGCCAACGAAGAATTCGCCCTGTTTTCCGAGTTCAAGCACCATGGCGGACAGGCGGTCGAAGTCGTGACCGGCAGCCACACCAGCGCCGAATACGTGACCTACGCCGAGATGGCGATTGAATTTGACCTGCTGGCCTCGCGCGGCAGCGATTTCCACAGCCCCGACGAAAGCCACACCGACTTGGGCGCTCTACCCTGGTTGCCGGGCCACCTCAAGCCGGTCTGGGACGCGCTGCTGCATCGCGTGCACTGAAACCCCTCATCCTGCGGGTCCAACGCACCCACCACGGCCATGGCGCAACTGTTACAAGTCCACCCGGACAACCCCCAACCCCGATTGCTGCGCCAAGCCGCCGAGGCCTTGCGCAAGGGGCAGGTTCTGGCCGTGCCCACAGACTCCAGTTACGCCCTGGTCTGCCACCTCGATGACAAAGTCGCCGTCGATCGCTTGCGACGCATACGCGGGGTGGACGAACGCCACCACCTGACGCTGCTGTGCCGCGACCTGGCTGAGTTGGGTCAATGTGCGCGGGTCGACAACCGGCAATTCAGGCTATTGAAACTGGGCACGCCGGGGCCCTACACCTTCATCCTGGAAGCCACCAAAGAGGTGCCTCGACGGGTCAGCCACCCGCAACGCAAAACCATCGGGCTGCGCGTGCCGGATCATCGGGCGCTGCTGGATTTGTTGGCACTTCACGAAGCACCGCTGTTGGCCACGACCCTGATCCTGCCCGGCGACACCGAGCCGCTGAATGAAGCCGAGGAGATTCGCACGCGCTTGCAGCACGAACTGGCTGCCGTGCTCGATGCCGGCCCCTGTCCGTTGGCCCCGACCACCGTGATCGACTTGACCCCCATGGATCAGGGCGGCGATGCCACCGTGATTCGGCTCGGGGGCGGCCCGCTGGCTGCGCTGGGCCTGGCCTGATCCAGACCACCTCAGCGGACTGAGGCAGCCTGAGCGATCAGCCCATCAACAGCCCGTGAGTGCGGGCGTAGTGCAAGGTCTGGGTGCGGCTCTTGACCCCCAGGCGACGGAACAAACGCCACAAATGCACCTTCACCGTGTGCTCGCTGATGTCGAGTTCGGCGGCAATGTCGCGGTTGCTCATGCCCCGATCGAGCATGAGGATCAACTGCTTTTGGCGCTTGGACAGCTTGGTTTCCGTGGCCGGACCGGCCTCTTCTTCTGCGGCCGAGTCGGTACTGAGCAAACCCTGGATGGCGGCAGAAATGTCGTTGGGAGGCGTGGCTTTTTCCAGGTACAGATCGGCACCGGCTTCGATGCAAGTCTCTTCCGCCTCGCCTGCGGGCATGGCCGACAGGACCACCAGCGGCACTTCGCCGTACATCCCCTTGATGTCGCTGATCGCAGTAGCCCCTTTGACACCGGGCAACAACAGATCGAGCACGAACAACTCGGGCTCACCGTTTTTGATCACAGCCGCCTGCAATTCGCTCAATTTTTCCAACTCCACCACTTTGGACGCAGGACGCAGGCGGCGCAGCAACATCCCGATGGCCTGGCGAACCAGGGGGTGGTCGTCGATGACATACAAACTCATATTGTTACTCCTCGTCAATAATTGAGTCCCATGGCTGCCCGAACCTCCACCATGGTGGCCCGAGCCGTCAAACGGGCGCGGTCGGTGCCCGCGTCCACAATCTCGCGCACCCTTCGCGGGTTCGCCAAATAAACCTCTGCCCGCTCCAGCATCGGTTGCTGCTCAATCAGCATACCCTCAATCACAGGTTGCTTGCATTCGAGACAACCGATGCCCGCAGAACGGCATCCTTTTTGCACCCAGTCGCGGGTCTGCGGGCTGGAATACACCTTGTGGAATTCCCAGACCGGGCAACGCTCGGGCTCACCGGCATCGCTGCGTTTGACCCGTGCCGGGTCGGTCGGCATGCGACGCACCTTTTGCTCCAGGCTGGATTTTTCTTCGCGGATGGCGATCGAGTTGTTGTAACTTTTGCTCATCTTCGCGCCATCGAGTCCGGGCAAGCGGCTGGCCTCGGTCAGCAAGACCTGCGGTTCAGGCAAAACCGTTTTGCCGGTGCCCTTGAAATGACCCGCCAGACGCTCACGGTCGGAAGCGTCCAGTTCGGGCGCCAGCGCGATATAGCCCATGGCCCCCTCCAGCGCCTTGGCGTCGCCGGTCTCCTGGTATTGCTTGCGCGACTTCTCGAATCGCTTGGCGCTGTCCTTGGGCAACTTGGCCAAACTGGCCTGAACGCGTTGCTCGAAATCAGGCTCGCGCCCATACAGGTGGTTGAAGCGGCGTGCCGCCTCCCGGGTGAGTTCGACATGGCTGGCCTGGTCCTCACCCACCGGCACATACTGAGCCCGATAAATCAGAATATCGGCCGCTTGCAACAACGGATAGCCCAAAAAACCATAGGTCGACAAATCACGGTCTTTGAGTTTTTCCTGCTGATCTTTGTAAGTGGGCACCCGTTCGAGCCAACCCAGCGGCGTGCCCATGGCCAGCAACGTGAACAACTCGGCATGCTCCGGAATGCGACTTTGCAAAAAAATCGTGCATTGCTCGGGGTCCAGACCCGCCGCCAGCCAATCGATGACCATCTCGTAGACGTTTTTTTCGATCACCTCGCGGTTTTCGTAATGGGTGGTCAGCGCGTGCCAGTCGGCGACAAAATAAAAACACTCGTGCAGAGCTTGCAGGCGCACCCAGTTTTTCAGGGCGCCATGGTAATGCCCCAAGTGCAATGCGCCCGTTGGTCGCATGCCGGAGAGGACTCTGTCTTTCACACTCATTGAATCAGCCATTTCAAAGGTTGCAGCACACCCTCGATCAGGGCAAAAGTCATGCCCATCACAGGTTGCATCCAAATGTTGTTGACCACCCCCAACAGCACCAAGCCCATGACGATGAAAAACCCATATGGCTCGATGCGACTCAGGGCCAAGGCCTGTTTCCAGGGCAGCAAGCCCGTCAGTACCCGCCCCCCGTCAAGCGGTGGCAGCGGAAAAAGATTGAAGGCAAACATCACCACATTGACCAACACACCCGCCCGACACACTTCCAGAAAAAATCGCTCTGCACCGTCGATGCGACCCAGGACCAACCAACACGCTCCCCAAAACAGGGCTTGCAAGAGGTTAACCCCCGGGCCAGCCAAAGCAACCCAAATCATGTCGCGTTTGGGATGCCTGAGCCGTCCCCAATGAACCGGAACAGGCTTGGCGTAACCAAACAAAAACGCACCCGAGGTGGCCAGATAAAGCACCACCGGCATCAGCACCGTGCCCAGCCAATCGATGTGCGGCCAGGGGTTGAGCGTGACTCGCCCCATTTGCCAGGCCGTTGGATCGCCCAGGAATCGGGCCGCATAACCATGGGCCGCCTCATGCAGGGTGATCGCAAACAGCACGGGCAAGGCATAAACCAGCACAGTCTGAATAAGTTGGGCTTCTTGCACCACGACATTGTGCATCAAAAATCAACAAAAATGCCATCCAGGGACATGAAAGATACATGCCCGGCGAATGAATTTGACGCAGGTCAAAAAAGCTGCCGCCGCAGCCAGCCAGTCAGGGCTGCAAGGGTTTGTCGATCACCAGGTTCAATCCACGCGCACCGGGCTTGACCCCCGAGCGCTCGGCACCCCAATCGTCGGGTTGGGCCTGGGCTTGACCCGAACGCGAGATGCGGGCCCGAACCACCACCTGATCGGCGCCCGACAATCGCGCTTGCGGGCTCATGGCCAGACTGTCGTCCAGCACAAAATCATAGGGGAGATCGGACACCTTGACCCGCAGCACCGCCAGCGGCATGCGGGCATCCAGGGGAGTGGCAAAAATGAAAACCGTGTCATCGGCCTTGAATTTTTGGCGGCCTTCGTCACTCAGGCTGACGCGCCCCCGAATGGCGGTTGCAGCCATCGCCCGGGCCTGGGGATCGGGCAAACCCAGTTGCGTGCGGGCTTCACGCAAGGCGGCATCAAGGGCCGGCCGGTCGGTCGATTGGGCAGGCACCCAGACGCTGGCCCGCTCCCAATAGGACAAAGCATCGCGATAGCGCGACTCGGAATAGGCTGCACTGCCCGCCAGCAACAAAGCCCCCAGGTGATTGGGATCGGCCTTCAGGACCGACTCGATGAGCTGCCAGGGTTCACCCTGAAAACGCCCCTGGTCGCGACTGGCCAGCAACTCGGCGCGTTCGATCGCCCAATCGGGGTTGTAACTCAGCTTGAGGGCTCGCGCCAGGGCTTGCTGGGCCGCATCCAAACGGTCCAGCGCCCGCTCAATGCGCGACAACATGACCCACTCTTCAGGCTGATCGGGGTTTTTGTCCAGCCGGGCGCGCAATTCCCGGCCCATCTTCTCGATCTTTTCGGCACTGACTTCCTCTTGGCCCAAACCCTGCGCCCGCACCTGCGGATCGAGCGCCGCCGGTTGCCCGACCCAGGCATACAAGCTCAGACTGACGGCGGGCACCAACAAGACCAAGCCCGCCCAAGTGGCACGCACCCATTGGGGACTGCTTTGGGCAACGGGCACAGCCACATCGTCGCGCACGTCTTGCAGCAGGCGCTGCTCGATGTCGGCTCGGGCATCGTCGAATTCGGCTTGCGACACCAGGCCCTGAGCCAGATCGCGTTCGAGCTCGGCCAACTGCTCCCGATAGACCTTGGCGTTGGACTGGGTCAAACGCTCGGTCGCATCGGCCGAATGTTGCGCCACGCGAAGCGAGCGCAACAGCACAAACAGCACCAGCACGACCAAGGCCAAAGCCAGCCCATGAAAGATCCAGTTGGGGTTCAAGATGCGTCCTTGAGGAGTTGTTCGGCCTTGCGCCGTTCTTCGGGGCTGAGCCGGGTCGACACCGTCGCCTGACGACGCAGGCGCAAAACCCGCCACAGCACCAGCAGGCCCAACAACAACAGCACAAAGGGGCCAGCCCAAAGCAAATAAGTCAAGGGCTTGAATTCGGGCCGATACAGCACAAAGTCACCATAGCGCTGCACCAAAAACTGCTTCACCTCGGCATCGCTTTTGCCCTGCCGCATGAGGTCACGCACCTCGTTGCGCAAGTCCTGGGCCAACTCGGCGTTGGACGAGGCCAGCGACTCGTTTTGGCAGACCAGGCAACGCAGTTCTTCGGAAATGATCACCAAACGGGCTTCCAGCGCGGGGTCTTGCGCCATGGGACGAGCCTGTCGGGGCTCGGCATTGGCCGCCACGGCCCCGGCCCACACCCACAGCACAGCCGCCAAACCGGCACGCAATCGCAGCGACATCAGGCACCTCCCAACTGGCGAATCAGGGGCAAAACCGTCTTGTTCATCAAAGCCGGCGTGACAGCACCCACGTGCTTGAACCGGATGACCCCCTGGCGATCGATCACATAGGTCTCGGGCACCCCGTACACGCCATACTGGATGCCCACCCGACCATCGAGATCCATCACCGACACCTGATACGGGTTGCCGCCGTGTTTGATCAGCCACTGGCGCGCCCGCTCGCGGGCAGCCTGCAATTTTTCGGGTGCAGGCAACTGGGCCAAGGCGGTTTCCTGGGGCTGAATTTCCTTGTAGTTGAGACCGATGATGGGCACCGCATGCTCGCGTGAAAACGCCACCAGCACCGGGTGCTCGTCGCGACAAGCCACACACCACGAAGCCCAGACATTGAGCAACCACACCTTGCCCTGCATATCAGCCGGGCGCCACATGTCGTCGCTGTCCAACTGCTTCAACTCGAAAGCCGGAGCCGGCTGACCAATCAGCGGCGAGGGGATCTCGCGCGGGTCGCGCTTGAGCCCGATGGCCAAAAAGACCACCAAACCCAGAAACAACGCCAAAGGAATCAGGAATTTTTTCATGACCGCCCTCCGGGCGCGGCCTTGCGATAGCGCCGATCCAGCGCCGCCAGCAAGCCGCCCAGGGTCATGAGCAAAGCGCCGGCCCACAACCAGGGCACGAAAGGTTTGTAGTAAACCCGCACGCTCCACTCGGGCGGGCTGGTCTGCAAAGCGTCGCCCAGAGAAACATACAAATCGCGCCAAAAGCCGGTGTCGATGGCAGCCTCGGTCATGGGCATGGCGCTGGAGAAATAGCGCCGTTTTTCGGGCCGCAGCTGCTCGATCAGACGCCCATCGCGGGAGACCTCAAAAACACCCCGAATGGCCCGATAGTTGGGACCGGGGACCTCTTCCAGGGCCTTGAGCTGAAACGAGTACGCCCCGATGGTGACCACATCGCCCAGACCCATGCGCACATCGCGCTCGACCTCGAAAGACTTGACCCCGGTGATGCCCAATGTCAAAACCGCCAACCCCAAATGCGCCAGGTGCATGCCCCAGAAACCGGCCCCGATCCGACCCGGCTTGCGCAAGCGCACCACGATGTGCTGCAAGCTGCCCAAGGCCACCCACAAGCCCAAGGTGGTGCCCAAGGCCGTGCCCCAGGACCAGGCGCCCCACCACATCGGAACCACTTGACCCAGCACCAAAGCGCCCAGACCGACCCAACGCAATTCAAGCAACACTTCGGTCAGGCGGGCTTCGCGCCAGCGCGCCACCGTGCCCGGCACCAAGACAAACAGCAACGGCACCATGAGCGGGGCAAACACCAAATTGAAATAAGGCGGCCCCACAGAAAGCTTGCCCAGGTTCAGGGCATCGATGATCAGCGGGTAGAGCGTGCCCAGCAACACCGCCCCGGTGGCCACCACCAGCAGCACGCTGTTGGTCAGCAACAGCGACTCGCGCGAGAACACCCCAAAGCCACTGCCCAGCGTGACCTGTGGCGCCCGCCAGGCGAACAGACTCAGCGAGACGCCGACCACGATCGCCAGAAAGATCAGGATGAAAATCCCGCGCGAGGGATCCGAGGCAAAAGCATGGACCGAAGTCAGCACCCCCGAACGGACCAGGAAGGTGCCGAGCAAAGACAAGGAAAAAGCCGCGATCGCCAGCAACACCGTCCAGGCCTTGAAGCCACCGCGTTTTTCCGTGACCATCAGCGAGTGAATCAGGGCCGTGGCCACCAGCCAGGGCATCAATGAAGCGTTTTCAACCGGATCCCAGAACCACCAGCCGCCCCAGCCCAACTCGTAATAAGCCCACCAGGAGCCCAAACCGATGCCAAAGGTCAGAAACGCCCAGGCAATCACCGTCCAGGGGCGCGACCAGCGTGCCCAGGCGGCATCGAGCCGGCCCGCCAGCAAAGCCGCGACGGCGAAAGCAAACGCCACCGACAAGCCCACATAACCCATGTAGAGCATGGGCGGATGGATGACCAGGCCCGGATCCTGCAGCAAAGGGTTCAGGTCGCGGCCATCGGCAGCGGCCGGCAACAGGCGATCGAACGGGTTGGAGGTGGTGATGATGAAAGCCAAAAAGCCGATCGAGACCCAGCCCATGACACTCAGCACCCGCGCCACCATGGGCAGGGGCAAATTGCGCGAAAACAGCGCCACCGCCCCACCCCAACCGGCCAGCATCACGATCCACAACAACAAAGACCCCTCGTGCCCGCCCCAGACGGCGGCGAACTGATAGGGCTTGGGCAGCATCGAATTGGAGTGCTGGGCCACATAGGCCACCGAGAAATCATTGCTCAAGAACGCCGTGGCCAGACAGGCGAACGCCAGCAACAGCAAACCGAATTGCAAACCGGCGGCAGGCCGGGCCAACGCCAGCCAGCCGGGGTTGCGGGCGTAGGTGCCGGCCAAGGGCAGGATGGCCTGCACCATGGCCACCGGCAGAGCCAGGATCAGGGCAAATTGTCCAAGTTCAGGATTCATGGTGCTTCACGGTTTGAGCGTGTTGGCGGCCTTGTCGGCGGTGGCCTTGTCCAGCGCATGCTGGGCTTCGGGCGGCATGTAGTTTTCGTCGTGTTTGGCCAGCACTTCAGCGGCCGTGAACAAGCCCTGCCCATCGAGCCGGCCTTGCGCCACCACGCCTTTGCCCTCCTGGAACAAATCGGGCAACAGACCGCTGTAACGCACCGGGATGTCTTTGGCCGTGTCGGTGATGATGAACTCGATCACCGGCTGATCCCGGCGCAGGCTGCCTTCCTTGACCAGGCCGCCGACGCGAAACACGCGATCCATGGGTGCCTCACCTTGGGCCACCTGGGTCGGGGTGAAGAAAAACACCAAATTGCTGCGAAATGCGTTCAGGACAAAAGCCGTGGCCAGCCCCAAGGCCAACAAGGCCACAGCGATGAACACCATGCGTTTTTGACGTGCGGTCATGATGGATGAGCCTCGGAGGCGGATTCGGACACTTTGCGCTGCATGCGCACCTCGTGCAAGGCCTGTTGGCGCGCCCGGCGTGCCTGAACAACCTCGGCCAGCGCCAACAAGGCGGCCACGCCATAGCTGCCCCAGACATAGACGCCGTGCTTGCCCATGGCCCAAAAATCGGACCAGTTGTCCCACCAAATGTTCATGAGGCCCCCTTGACTTCAGGCAACTGTTGCACCCAATCGGTGTGACGCTCGCGCACCAGAATCAGGCTGCGCACACGGTGCAACACCAGGGCAATGGCCAACATCCAATAGGCCAGGGCCATGATCAGCATGCCCCACAACATGATCTGAGCCATGCTGGGCGACTGGGTCACCGACACCGAAGCCCCCTGATGAAGCGTGTTCCACCACTTGACCGAAAAATAAATGATCGGCACGTTCACCGCGCCCACGATGGCGATCAACGCCCCCGCCCGATCCGAGCGGCGCGTGTCATCGATGGCCGAGGTCAGCGCCATGTAGCCCAGGTACAAGAAAAACAAAATCAGCTCTGACGTCAGCCTGGCGTCCCAAACCCACCAGGTGCCCCACATCGGCTTGCCCCACAAGGCACCGGTCCAGAGCGACAAAAAAGCACAGATGGCACCGGTCGGGGCCAGGGCACGGGTCATGAGCCCCGACAAACGGGTGTTGAACACCAAGCCCAGGATGCTCCAAAACGCCATCGCCAGGTAAATGATCATGGACATCCACGACGTCGGGACATGCACGTAAATGATGCGATAACCCTCGCCCTGAACGGCATCGGCCGGAGCCAGCACCAGCCCGATGGTCAACCCGACCAGCGCCAAAACCAGGGCCAACGCGGTGAACCACGGAATGAGTCGACCGGCCAAACCATAAAAGGTTTGAGGGGCGGCGTAGTAAAACCAGCGTATCGTCATCAATCTCTCATTCCAGCGCAATTTTAAGGGCCTGCGCACAAGCCCAGGGACTGAACACCATGGCGGGCACCAGCATCGCCAACAAAATCGAAACATGGGCTTGCGCCCCCAAACCCGAGGCTTGCGCCTCGACCGCGCCCGCGCCAAATACCAACACCGGGACAAACAGCGGCAGCACCAACAGCGACAACAACACACCGCCGCCCCGCACGCCCAGCGTGAGCGCCGCGCCGATCGACCCGATCAGCGACAAGATCGGCGTGCCGATCAACAAACCCAGCGCCAACACGGCCATGGCATCGACATCCAAATCGAATTGCAAAGCCAGCACCGGCGACAAAAAAACCAGCGGCATGCCGCACAAGAGCCAGTGCGCCATGATTTTGGCTGAAACCAAAATCCCCAAAGACTCAGGTGACAAGCACATCTGCTCCAGCGTGCCGTCGCGGTGATCGGACTCAAACAAACGCGACAACACCAACATGCTGGCCAGCAAAGCCCCGACCCACAAAATACCCGGTGCAATCTGGCGCAGCAACTTGAAATCGGGGCCAATGGCCAGCGGGAACAGGCTGGCCACGACCACAAAGAAGAACAGACCGGTCAGCACCTCGGTCTTGCGGCGCAAGGCCAACAAAAGGTCACGCCGCAACAGCGCCAGAAATGCGTTCATGCGCCCAGACGGAAAGTCCGCCCCTCGCCATCGAGCGTCACCGTTTGGTGACTGGTGTAGAGCACCGCACCCCCCAACGCCACATGTTGGCTGAGTTGCAGTCGCAAACGCTCGACCGCGCGGACATCGAGCGCAACAAAGGGCTCGTCGAGCAACCACAACAGCGGCTGGCCCGGCCGCAATCGCGCCAAAGCGCAACGGCGCTGCTGACCCTGGGACAGCACGCGCAAAGGCAAGTGCTCGCGCCCGCTCAGGCCTTGCTCGGCCAAAGCACCCAAGGCTTGCTCTTCGCTCCAGGGCATGCCGGCGACCGCGGCGGCAAAGCGCAGGTTTTCCAGGGCACTGAGCTCGTCTTTCAGGGCCAGTTGATGTCCCATGTACAAACGCTCGGCCCGGTACGTCGAATCGGGATCGGCAGCATCGCGGCCGCGCCACAACACTCGCCCCGACGCCGCCGGCGACAGACCGCACAAAATGCGCAACAAACTGGTTTTACCGACCCCATTGCCCCCTTCGAGGTGCAACCACTGACCGGCATCCAGACTGAAATTGACGTCCCGAAAAAGGGTCAAATGCCCTCGCTCGCAGGCCAGGGCTTGGACTTCAAGCAAAGGGGCAGTCATGGGGGCAGATCATACCCCCTCCCCCATGGTCCCGACACACGCCCCTGCAGGGTCCAATCGGGTCATGCAGGGGTTGGGCGGAGATCAGTCGACCTTGGCGCCAGAGGCCTTGACAATCGGACCCCAGCGGTTGATCTCGGTCTGGTTCATGGCGGCCATCTCGGTCGCGCTGGTGCCCATGATGTTGTAACCCAGCTCGGTCATGCGCTTGACGAAATCGGGCGACTTGGTGCCGGCCACGGCAGCCGCATTGAGCTTGGCGATGACATCGGCGGGCGTGCCGGCGGGTGCGGCCAGACCAAACCAGACGCCGGACTCATAGCCCTTGACGCCTGCTTCGGCGATGGTCGGCAAATCGGGCAGCGTGGCATCGCGCTTGGCCCCGGTGGTGGCCAGGGCGCGCAATTTGCCCGATTTGATGTGCGGCAGCGCCGAAGGGATGTTGTCAAACATGGCCTGCACCTGGCCGCCCAGCAAGTCGGTGACCGCCGGTGCGCTGCCCTTGTAGGGGATGTGGGTCATGTTGAACTGGGTCAGGTGCTTGAACATCTCGGCCGACATGTGGATGCTGGTGCCGTTGCCGCTGGAGGCCACGGTGACCGGTCCGGGCTTGCCCAGAGCGATGAACTCGGCAACCGTGTTGGCCTTGACCGAGGGGTGCACCACCAACACGTTGTTGAGCGACACCAGCGCCGAAATCGGGGCCAGATCTTTCATGGTGTCAAACGGCATTTTGGAATACAGGGCCGGGTTGATGGCATTGATCCCGCTGGTGGTCATGAGGATGGTGTAGCCATCGGGTGCCGAACGGGCCACTTCGGCGCCGCCGATGTTGCCACCGGCACCGGGCTTGTTATCGACCGTGACCGAAACACCCAGTTGCTTGGACAACTCGGCGGCGATGGCACGCGACGCGATATCGACCGCACCGGCGGGCGGGAAGGGGCACACCAGGCGAATGGACTTGGCCGGAAAAGCCTGCGCTTGCGCCAGGCCGGCAACCGTCAGGCCGGCGGCCAAACCCAGGGTAGAGAGCAAAAACTGTCGTTTGATCATGGGAACTCCTCGAATGATACTTGTGGCGCTATCCTAACCCGAGTTGCCCCCCGCATCGGCTATCCCAGATGGCACACAAGGTTGTTGCCCATGGCGCGATGCAGCGCCAGCCGATCTCAGGCAAAAAAAGCGTCAAACCCGGCCAGCGGCTCGAAGCGCCCCTTCACATAGCGCAAACACGATGGTCCGGGCACCGCCGGTTGCCCCAGACTGTGGCGGGGATGACCCGGGTAACAAATGGTGCGGCCATGCTCGTCGTCAAACGGCTCGGGCTCGATGGTGGGCGGTGGACGGCTGGCGGCATCGGCCAAAGCCTGCGCGACGTCGGCATAACGCGCCAGATGCACCAGACTCATGATTTGGGGCGGGGCCAACTCGATCCGGCCGTCCCAATAGTCGCACAAGGCCTGCCGGGGCGACAGCCATTCGCTCTCGGTCGCCTCGATGTTGTCGTGCAAAGCCAACTGGCCCTGCGGAACGGCCGCCAGAAAAAACCGGGCGTCAAAGCGCTTGTCCATGACCGAGGGGCGCTTGGGCGTGATCCACCGCGTGAAAGGCACCATGGAGCGGGTCAGCAATTGCAAGCCGAACTCGGGCACCAGATCGGTCAGGTGCAAACCGGCCCTGATTTTGTCTTGCATCGCCGCCAGCGCGGCCTCCAGACCCTGCTCGCGCCGGGCCAGCAGCACCCCGCACTCTTCAAAGGCTTCGCGCAAAGCGGCCACATACAGCGCTTTGGCTTGTTGCGCTGACAACTGGGGCTCGGCCAGCAAGGTGTGCAAAGTTTGCGCCGGCTGATCCAGATGAGCTTCGTCCACGCGGGCGTCGGCCTCGTCGAGCTTGCCGCCGGGAAACACATAAGCCCCGCCCAACACCGCCGAGGCGGAATGGCGGCGCAACATGAACACCTGCAAGCCATGCTCGGGCTGATCGCGCAACAGCAATACAGTGGCCGCGTCGCGCGGCGGGGTGTGGACAACTGCGGTGTTGAGTTCCATGGTGTTTCAGTTCTGACGGGCGGCACGCATCTGGGCTTCGCCCGGCAAACCGATCACGACGCAAGCGCCCAAAGCGGCAATGACCGACAAGGCGAACATCAGGGTGGTAAAGCCCTGCGCTTTGACCAAAGGCCCCAGCATGTAAACGGCCAGCGAGCTGATGCCGAAAGAGACGGCGATGCGAAACCCGCTGACGCGGCTGCGCATCGAGTCGTCGATGTAGCGCACCACCATCAGGTCATTGAAAGGAATGGCCGCGAAGACGCTGATCATGTAGACGATGGCGGCGGCGTACCAGAGCCAGCCCGTGGCCTGCGCCGCCAACCCAAAAATCAGGGCCTGTCCGGCCAGGATGCCCAACAACAAGGGCTTGAGCGGAAAGCGATCGAGCAAGCGACCCACCACCACCTGGGCAAACGAGGCAATGGCATACACCAGCGCCAACAACAACCCCAGCATCACCGGTTCGTGCACCAGACCATCGAGCCGTTCGGCCAGCAACTGCGCGTTGCCGTTGGTGGTGAAGTTGAACAACAAACTGCTGGCGATGGCCGAACCGATCATCACCACCACCGTGCGTTGCGCCAGGTGCTTGGGCAAATGCACATGCGTCACGGCTTTTTTGGCCGGTGGCGCGGACTCAGGCGGGGCATGCCGCCAAAACAGGTAACCGCACACCATGGACAGCAAGGCGGGCGCCACGAAGGCCATGCGCCAGCCGAAGAACTGCACCCAGAAACCGGTCGACAGTGCCGCCAGGGCAATGCCCATGTTGCCCGCCAGCCCGTTGATGCCGATGGTCAGACCCGGGGTCTTGCTGCCCTGAACCAAAAACGGAATCCCCACCGGGTGGTAGATGGCCGAGAACAGCCCCAGCACCGTCAGGGCGACGGCCATCTGCATGGGGGTCTGGGTGAGGGCCACCGCCAACGACGACAGTCCCATGCCGAAATAAAACACCAGCATCATGCGCCGCCGACCCCACAAATCGCCCAGACGACCGGCGGGGATGGAGCCGATGCCGAACATCACAAACGCCCCGGCGGTGTAGGGCATCAGGTCTTCCCAGCGCGCCAGACCAAAGTCGTGCGCGATCGCCGCCACCGCAGTGGCGAAGATCAGCAAAAACAAATGATCGAGGGCATGACCCAAATTGAGCAACAGGGCGCAAAAGCGATTCATGCGACCCATTGTGCATCAGCCCCGACCGGCAGGCACGGGGCTGATGTCAAGTGCAAGACTAAAGGACTCAGGTCTTGGGCACGAAGGGGCCGGGATCCACACAGGCGGGGGTGTCCACGGGCTTGCCCATTTTGGCCTTGTTGGTCTTTTGCACGTGGGCGGCCACGCGGTCGATGGACTTGCACAACTTGAAGGCGTCGACCTTGCCGTTGTGAGCGGTCTTGGCCGCCGCCTCAGCGGCCTTGGCCTTGGCCTCGTCGGACGGAGCCGGCAATTTGGCCCAAGCCGAACCGGCCAAGCCCATGGCGAGAAGGAAGGTGATCGCTTTCATGTCAGATGCTCCGCGTGGTGGGTTCGGGCAGTGCAGTCGGGCTGCGCTGGGCAGGAATTTTGCCTGCCGCGATGTCGTTGGCCCACAGTTCGTGGTGCTCTTTGGCCCAGGTCTCGTCGACATAGCCGGTGCGCATGGCCTTGTAAGCCCCTTGCATGCCGATGGTGCCCATGTAGATGTGTCCCATGAACATGGCCATCATGATGACCGTGGCCACGGCGTGGATCATGTGGGCGATTTGCATGGTGCCGCGCTCATAAATCAGGCCGGGGATCAGCATGTCCAGCACCAGGCCGGAAGCGATCACGATGCCGCCCAACAGGAAAACGCCCATCCAGAACAGCACTTTATCACCGGCATTGAAGCGGTGCGAAGGCACTTCGTGTCCCCCCAGCATGCCGCCAAAACGCAGCAACCAGCCCCAGTCTTCGCGCTTGGGCAGATTGTCTTTCACGAAGGTGAAGAACACGATCGGCAAAGACACCGCGAACAAGGGACCGGCAAAGTTGTGCGCGTTCTTGAGCAAGTAGGTGATGAAGCCAAAAATCGTGCTGCCGACCACCGGCAAGATGAAATACTTGCCAAAGGCCATGAAGATGCCCGAGACGGCCAAAATCACAAAGGCAATCGCGTTGGCCCAGTGGGCCGAGCGCTCAAACGGGGTGAAGCGCTCGATCTGGCGACCGGTCTCGGCCCCGTGCAGGCGCATGGTGCCCTTGCCCCAATAGAACAAGGCAATCGCACCCAGCACGATCAGCATGAATGCGCCACCGTAAGGGATGATGATGTTGTTGCGCACCTGGCGCCAGGCCTCACCCGCGTTGGTGTAGGTGGAGCCCGGGTACTGCACAAAGGGCTGGATCAGGTTACCGGCCTCGGGGGCTTGCGACTTGGGCAGGCTGGAGTACCCGGTCACGCCCTGGCCCACCTGGCGCCACATGGGCGCGTTGTTGCCGGGCTGCACCTGGTTGCGTTGGGCGTTGTCCTGGTTGGCATAGCCGGGATCATTGCTGGCGTCCTTGATGTCCAGGATGTTGGCGCTTTGCACCGCCGGCGCACCGGCGGCGGGCGCGGTCTGCGCCCCGGCCACACCGGCCAGCGAACAAAGTGCCAGGGCAGCCAGGCCACGGCGCAAGTTGAGAAGGGACATGATCAACTCCTTAGCGGGCGTGATCGTTTTGGCCGTATTGGGCGCGCACCTTCATGCTTTGCTCCCAACTGGTTTTGTCGCCGGCCTTCCAGCCGGGCGCGGCATAGGTGCTCATGCTGCCGGCAGAACCGGTGTGCGGCGCGGCATCGGCGCCCACGGTGCGGGCCTTCTCGCCGCAGGCGCTCAGGGCGAATGCGGCCACGGCCAGGGTCAGGACAAGACCGCGGCTCATGACTTGCTCCCTTCGCGGGCTTGCGACTGGGAGCCGTAAGCGGTGCCCCAGCCCCAGACTTCGGCGCCCTTGTTGCGCTTCAGGACGCGGTTGCGGAAGATGTCGGCCACCACGTCGCCGTCACCGGCGAGCAGCGCCTTGGTCGAACACATTTCGGCGCAGGCGGGCAACTTGCCCTCGGCCAGGCGGTTGCGACCATATTTTTCGAACTCGGCCTGGCTGCCGTTGGCCTCGGGGCCACCGGCGCAGAACGTGCACTTGTCCATCTTGCCGCGCACACCAAACGTGCCCTGCGACGGGAACTGGGGTGCGCCAAAGGGGCAGGCGTAAGAGCAATAACCGCAGCCGATGCAGACGTCCTTGTCGTGCAGCACGACACCTTCGTCGGTTTTGTAGAAGCAGTTGACGGGACAGACCGCCATGCAAGGCGCGTCGGAGCAGTGCATGCAAGCGACCGAGATGGAACGCTCGCCGGGCACCCCGTCGTTCAGGGTGACCACGCGGCGGCGGTTCACGCCCCAGGGGACTTCGTGCTCGTTTTTACAGGCGGTGACGCAACCATTGCACTCGATGCAACGCTCGGTGTCACAAATGAATTTCATGCGTGCCATGTTGGTTTCTCCTTAAGCCCGCTCAACGTTGCAAATGGTGGTCTTGGTTTCTTGCATCATGGTGACGCTGTCGTAACCGTAGGTGGTGGCCGTGTTGATGGCCTCGCCGCGCACAATCGGCGCCGCCCCCTTGGGGTAGTACGCCAACATGTCGGCGCCCTGCCAGCGTCCCGAGAAGTGGAACGGCAGGAACACGGTTTCCTTGTCCACGCGGGGCGTGACCAGGGCCTGCACATTGATGCGCGCGCCAGTCGGGGTGCTGACCCACACGCGCTCGCCGTTGCGGATGCCTCGCTTGGAAGCCGTCTCGGGGTTGATCTCGACGAACATCTCTTGCTGCAACTCGGCCAGCCAGGGGTTGGCGCGGGTTTCCTCGCCGCCGCCCTCGTACTCGACCAAACGGCCCGAGGTCATGACCAGCGGGAACTTCTCGTGCAACTTGTCGGCCAGGTTTTTCTCTTGCACCGACTTGTACAGCGTGGGCAAACGCCAGAAGGCCTTGCGATCGTCGTGCGTCGGGTACTTGGCCATCAGGTCGGGGCGGTTGCCGTACAGCGGCTCGCGGTGTTGCGGGATCGGGTCGGGGAAGTTCCAGACCACGGCGCGCGCCTTGGCGTTGCCAAACGGGTGGCAACCGTGGTTCTTCATGAAGACCCGGATCTGGCCGCCCGACGAATCGGTCTTCCAGTTCTTGCCCTCGGCCTTTTTCTTTTCGTCCTCGGTCAACTCGTCCCACCAGCCCAGCTTCTTGAGCAGCACATGGTCCAGCTCGGGGTAGCCGGTGGTGATGTCGGCGCCCAGCGAGTGCGAGCCGTCTTCGGCCAGCAGGCTCTTGCCTTCGCGCTCGACACCGAAGTTGGCGCGGAAGTTGCCGCCGCCGTCCATGACGTGCTTGGAGGTGTCGTACAGGTTGGGCGAGCCGGGGTGCTTGAGCTCGGGTGTGCCGTAGCAGGGCCAGGGCAAACCGAAGTAATCGCCGCTGGTGTCGTAACCGGTTTCCTTGTCGACGCCGCCCTTGGACTTGAGGGTCTTGACGTCAAACAGGTGCATGTTGCGCATGTGCGCCTTGAGGCGCTCGGGGCTTTGGCCGGTGTAGCCGATGGTCCAGACGCAACGGTTGATTTCGCGCAAGATGTCTTCCGGCACGGGCTCGTCCATGCCTTTGACTTTTTGCATCTTGTAGTTTTTGACCAGCTCCTGGTCGAAGCCCAGCTTTTGCGCCAACTGGTACATGATCATGTGGTCGCTGCGGCTCTCCCACAAGGGTTCGATGACCTTTTCACGCCACTGGATGGAGCGATTGGACGCCGTGCACGAACCGCTGGTCTCGAACTGGGTGGCGGCGGGCAACAGGTACACCGCACGCTTGGGGTTGAGGTCTTCGGCCTTGCCGGGCATGGCTGCCATGGCGGCGGTGGCCGACGGGTAGGGATCGACCACCACCAGCAAGTCCAGCTTGTCCATGGCGCGCTTCATCTCCAGACCCCGGGTCTGCGAGTTGGGCGCATGGCCCCAGAAGAACACGCCACGCAGGTTCGGATCCTGGTCGATCAGCTCGTTGTTTTCCAGCACACCATCGATCCAGCGCGAGACCGTGATGCCGGGCTTGGTCATCATGCCGGGGGCGGCATAGCGGCCCTTGATCCACTCGAAGTCCACGCCCCAGGTGGCGGCGAAATGCTTCCAGGAACCTTCGGCCAGACCGTAGTAACCGGGCAGCGAATCGGGGTTGGGGCCCACATCGGTGGCGCCCTGCTCGTTGTCGTGACCCCGGAAGATGTTGGTGCCACCGCCCGACTTGCCCACGTTGCCCAGCGCCAATTGCAAAATGCACGAGGCGCGGACCATGGCGTTGCCGATGGTGTGCTGGGTCTGGCCCATGCACCACACGATGGTGCCGGGGCGGCTGTCGGCCAGCATCTTGGCCACTTTGACCATCTGGTCTTCTTTCACACCGCAGGCCTCTTCGACCTTGTCGGGTGTCCACTTGGCCATGATGTCGGCCTTGACCGCCTCCATGCCGTAGACGCGATCGTTGATGTACTTTTTGTCTTCCCAGCCATTCTTGAAGATGTGATACAGCAAACCGAACAGGAAGGGAATGTCGGTGCCCGAGCGGATGCGCACGTACTCGTCGGCCTTGGCGGCAGTACGGGTGAAGCGCGGATCGACCACGATCATCTTGCAGCCGTTTTCCTTGGCGTGCAGCATTTGCAGCATGGAAACCGGGTGGGCTTCGGCGGCGTTGGAGCCGATGTACAGGGCGACCTTGCTGTTTTGCATGTCGTTGTACGAGTTGGTCATGGCCCCATAACCCCAGGTGTTGGCCACACCGGCCACCGTGGTGGAGTGGCAGATGCGCGCCTGGTGGTCGCAGTTGTTGGAGCCCCAGAAGCTCACGAACTTGCGCATCAGGTAGGCTTGTTCGTTGTTGTGCTTGGACGAGCCGATGAAGTACACGCTGTCGGGGCCGCTGGCCTGGCGCAGCTCCAGCATCCTGGCGCTGATCTCGGTCAGGGCCGTGTCCCAGCTGATGCGCTCGTATTTGCCATTCACCAGCTTCATCGGGTAGCGCAGACGGTATTCGCCGTGCCCGTGCTCGCGCAATGCGGCACCTTTGGCACAGTGCGCGCCCAGGTTGATCGGCGAGTCGAACACCGCCTCCTGGCGCACCCAGACCCCGTTTTCCACCACCGCATCGACCGCGCAGCCCACCGAACAGTGGGTGCAGATGGTGCGTTTGACTTCCACTTTGCCCTTGCCGATGTTGTCAACACCGACGACTGCGTGGGCTTTTTGCACCAGACTCAGCTGGCTGGCTGCCAGACCTACGCCAACACCCAAACCGGAGCGGCGCAGAAAACTGCGGCGGTCCAGTGTGGGCAAGGCCTGGGACAGGCCCCGGCGCAGACTGTGCACAAAGGACGAAGAAGTGGCGTTCGCAGAGGCGCCCTGTTTTTTGGTCAGCAACATGGAAGGCTCCAGTTGAAGGAAAGAGGAAGACGGGTCAGACGCGGGTGGTCTTGTAATAGCGCTGCACATGCTCGCTAAGGGTGTAGCCACCGCCCCGCTCGGGCTTGGGCAACACTGGCGCCGTGCGGGCAGCCACATTTTGGACGGTGGTGGGCAACACGGTGGCGGCAGCGGCCACAGCCCCCACAGTGGCCGCTCCTGCAAACAGGCGGCGGCGGGAAACAGCAGGTTTTTTGTCTTGCATCGTGCGACTCCTCAAGATGCCATGAAATAACCCAGGACCCCGTCCTAGGCAAAAGATTTCATACCCGTCGATATTACCCGCCAAACACCCATGTCACATAGGGTTAATACGGATGAGTGCAAAAAATCAACCGCGACTCAAAGCAGATCGAAGCCTTGAGCCTCCACGCTGGCAAAAGACTGGGTCAGTGCCGCCAGACGGGCATAAAAAGCCGCACGAGGGTGGGCCATGAGGGCCTCGGCCATGGCCGCCAGCCAAGGCTGCAAATGGCGATTGAAGAACTCGGCCTGGCGCGTGAGGTTGCACACCGCCACATCGTCACCGGCAATCAGGTAGCGCATGACTTCAAGCAGGTAAGCCGCATGGTCTTCGGTCTCGGGCATTTGCTCGCTGCGTGCCAGGCCCAGTGCAGCGAGATCATCACGCAGTTGCACCAGCGGTTTTTCGTTCAGAAAGCCACTGAGGTAGTGAGAGCCAAACAGATAAACCTCGGGTTTGCCCACGCCGCCAAAAAGGGCGTTGTACTCCTGCGCCAGCTGCCCGGCGTTCATGCTGCGCGCCTGGGCCACCAATTCGCGCCAAGGCTCTTCCAGAAAGCCGCCCTGTTCGGGCGCTTCGGTCACGGCGGCCTGCAACTGGGCCAGCAGCTCTTCGCTGGGTGCCTGGTAATAAAGAGTGGCCAGCAGGCCGTACATTTCGGCGCGCGCGATTTCCTCGTCGAGTGCGCTGGAGCGTGGCTGTTCGGTGGTCATGGCTTGTTCTTGGAGGGCGTGGGCGCGATGCGCACTTCGTTTTCGGCGGTGAAGATGTCCACCACCCGGCAGTCACCGCACATTTTCAGACGTTCCAGTGCCTCGCCCTGGAACATGCTGTGCCCGGACAGGCGGCCCAGCATGGCTTCGATGGCCTTGAGCGTGCCAAACGGCTTGCCGCAACGCACACAGGCATAAGGCGGACTGTGGTGCAGGCGCCGGGCTTGCCCACGCTCTGGCGTGAGCAGCAGGCGCGGCTGCAAGGTGATGGCCTGCTCCGGGCAGGTTTTGGCGCACAGACCGCACTGCACGCAATTCTTTTCAATGAACTTCAGTTCAGGTTGCTGCGGGTTGTCTTGCAGGGCTGAGGCGGGGCAGGCGCCCACGCAGCTCATGCACAGGGTGCAGCGGTCCGCATCGACGGCAATGCTGCCCAGCAAAGCCCCTGCAACAGGCAGCGCGATGGCCTCGGGTGCCGAGGCCCTCTGCAAAGCGGGTGCATGGGCCAGCAGGTGGTCCAGCGCCAATTCGAGCGTGCTGCGCTTTTCAGGCTGCACCGCATGGCGTGCGGCCACGCCCGGACCGTGAGGCACCGCCACGCCACGCCCAGCGAGGCGCTGCAGGTCAGCGTCCAGCGACTGCGGATGCCTTGCTTCGATCAGTTCGAAATGCGTGCCGACATAACCCAGCCCGTTCAAAAGAGCCTGCGCCTGGGCCATTTGCTCGGCCAGCGCGGTTTTGTATTGCACGGCCTCTTCTTCGGTGAGCAATACCAGCACCTGGCGCGCACCATAGGCCACCGCCGACAACCACACCTCCAGCCCCAGGCTGGCGGTGTGCCACAGCGCCACAGGTAACACGCGCGCCGGCAAGCCTTGCATGAGCTGCAACTGCGCAGCGCGGCCCAGCGCGTCGATCAGCTTTTGGCCCTGGCCGTGGCTGTGCAGCAACACGACGGCATCGCGCCCGCCTGCGCTCTGGTAGGTGCCCAGCAGGGTGCGCAGCTTGTCGCCTTGCTCGCTGGCTCGCGGGTAAGCGTAGGACAAGGCCCCTGTGGGGCACGCCGTGGTGCAGGCCCCGCAGCCCACGCACAGGTGGGGGTTGACGACGATCTGCTGGCGGGACTTGTCGCTGGCAATGGCTTCTGCCGAGCAGATGTCGACGCAGGCGTTGCAGCCGGTTTTGTCGTTGCGGCTGTGGGCGCAGAGCTTTTGTCTGTATTGAAAAAAGCGTGGCTTCTCGAACTCACCCACCAGCTCGCGCAATTTCAGCAAGGTTTGCAGATCGCGACCGTCCCAGCGGAAATAACCCTGCGGCAGTGCGTGCTGCAAAAAGCTTGGACTGGCCTGCGCACCGCGCAGGTCCAGCACCAGGTCAAAGCGTTCTGTCTGTTCGCTGGGGTTGCGTGCAAAGTCGATGGCACCGGCCGCACCGCAAGCCTTCACGCAGTCACGGTGGCCGGCGCAGCGATCCAGATCAATCTGGTAATCCAGGCCAATGGCCTGCTCGGGACAAGCCACCACACAGGCATTGCAGCGGGTGCAAAGGTCCAGGTCGATCGGATTGCGGCTCGACCAGCTGACGTCAAACGCGCCGAGCCAGCCCCGCAGGCCTTTCAACGGACCGGCGATGACCGGGTAGCGCCGCACCTGACTGCCGCCTGCCGAACCCGGTCCTTCGGCCCAGAGCGTGACCTGCAATGCATCGGCCAGCAGGTCGGCAGCACGCTCGGCCTGGTCCAGTGGCCCCAGGATCAGCAAGCGCCCTGCACTCTTGTAAGTGACCGTGGGCACCGGCTCAGGTTCGGGCAGGCGGGCTGCCGCCAGCAGTGCCGCCATCTTGGGTGTGGCCTGCGCGCCCTGCGCACTCCAGCCCGCGGTCTCGCGGAGGTTGACAAACCGGATCGGTGCCAACGCGCCCTCGGTCTGCTGCGCCAGTTCGGCAAACAGGCGCTGCTCCTGTGTGCAGGCGACCAGCACCGGGTCTTGGCCCTGAACGGCCCGCTGGAAAGCCCCCGCCTCACGGCGGCACAGGGCGGTGTGTTCGGTCAGGTTCTCAGCCAGCGCCTGGCCGAGCTGCCGGGGCTGCAGGGGAAGGGTCTGGTTGCAATTGCAGATCAGGGTCGTCATGGTTTGGAGGATCAGCAGAGGCTGAAGTACCGGGCGACTGTGCCACAACTTCGCCACCGGTCAATGCAGGCTTTGCCCCATCTTCGGGTGGCACCAGGTTCAGAAACTGCGCGCTGGCCATTTTTTGCAACATGCCGGCAGGCATCGGGTCGGGCAGGTTGTAGTCCTCGATGTAGATGTCCAGCCCGTCCATCACATTGAAATGCGGGTCGGCAAACAGCTTTTTCATGGCGGCGTTGCGCACCTCGGTGGCCACGCCGCTTTGCATGAAAGGTTGAAAATCGGATTCGGTGGTGAGCGCGCGCGCATCCTGAAGCGTGGGCAGGGCCGCTGGGGGCTCGGGTACAGACACCACCGCCTGCGTTGCCTGCTCCGCCGACGGCCGCTCCTGCGCAGGAGGCTGCGCTGCCGGTGCGCCATCGGTGACAGGCAGCGTCGAGGCTTCGCTTTTCGCCTGCAAGGCCTGCTTGCGCCGCGACCACCGATCAAAAAAACCTTCGCTCATGCGCCACCGCCCTGCTGCCCACCCTTGCGCTTGCCCTCGGTGCTGATGCTCACCGGCTGGCCGAAGCGGTCGGTGAGCCGCTCAAAACTCTGCGGGCGCTGGCGGCGCTTGGGCTCGGGCACGAAATGCTGCTCGGCAAATTCGCGCACCCACTGCACCACATCCGCAGGGGCGGCCACGGTCTCGACCGTTTCCTGTGCATCCAGCCAGCGACCGGCATCGTGGTAGCTCAGGCTGACAGCCTGCGGCACGGCCACGGGATCGCTGCCATCGTCAGGCTCGTTCATGCGCCACAGCACGAAATAGGCGGGGGTGGGCGACGTGGTGTTGAGCCAGTAGCCTTCGGCATCGTCGGTGAAAAGTTCAACCGTCCAGCCGGGGTACAGCCACAGGGCTTGGCCCTCGCTTTCACGCAGGCAGCGCGGCTGCTCGCCGAAACTGCTCTCGTGCGGCACCACATCGGCCAGCACCCAGCGCCAGGGCTGCCAGCGCGCCATCGGGCCCTGCACAGACTCGCGGCGCATGAGCACAGCCACGCGCAGCGCAGGGCGATGGGTCAGTGCAGTCGTTTCGGTCATGCGCCCGATGATACGGCGGGCGCCTTCTCCACGCGCACCGCGCAGTATTTGAATTCGGGAATCTTGCCAAACGGGTCCAGCGCCGCGTTGGTCAGCAGGTTGGCCGCCGCTTCGCGGTAGGCAAAGGGGATGTAGACCACGCCTTCGGGGGTGCCGTCGTCGCGGCGCACCACCAGCTCCACCTCGCCACGGCGCGAAGCCACCTGCACGCGCTGGCCAGGCTGCAGGCCCAGGCGCTGCAGGTCGGCGCCGCACAGCGACACCGTGGCTGCGGGCTCGATGGCGTCGAGCACCGTGGCCCGGCGCGTCATCGCGCCCGTGTGCCAGTGCTCCAGCTGGCGGCCGGTGATCAGCACCATCGGGTAGTCGGCATCGGGCTGCTCATTGGCCGGGATCAGACCGGCGGGCACCAGCTTGACGCGCCCGTCGGGCGTGGGGAAATGGTCGTGGAAGACGATGGGCTGGCCCGGGTCGTCCGCGCTCAGGCAGGGGTAGGTGACCGAGCCGGCGTTCAGGCGCGCCCAGTCGATGCCGCCGATGGCGGCATGCATGGCCTGGCGCATTTCCTCGTAGACGGCGGCCACGCCATCGTGTTCGCCCGCGTAATGCCAGTCCAGGCCCATGCGCTGCGCCATCTGCTGGACGATCCAGAGGTCCGGCCTGGCCTCGCCCGGCGGCTGCAGGGCCTGGCGGCCCATCTGCACCGTGCGGTCGGTGTTGCTCACGGTGCCGGTTTTCTCGGGCCAGGCGCTGGCAGGCAGCACCACATCGGCCAGCCAGGCGGTTTCGGTCAGGAAGATGTCCTGCACCACCAGGTGCTTCAGACTGGCCAGCGCGTGGCGCGCGTGGTTCAGATCGGGGTCGCTCATGGCCGGGTTCTCGCCCATGATGTACATGCCGTGCACCTTGTGCGGGTCGCTGTCGTCGGCGAGCGCCTTGTGCATGATTTCGACCACGGTGTAGCCGGGCTGGTCGTCGAGTTGGGTGCCCCAGAATTGCTCGAACCAGTCGTGCGCTTGTTTGTTGCTCACGCGCTGGTAGTTGGGGTACATCATCGGGATCAGGCCCGCGTCGCTCGCGCCCTGCACATTGTTCTGGCCGCGCAGCGGGTGCAGACCGGTGCCGGGGCGGCCGATCTGGCCCGTCAGGCTGGCCAGCGCGATCAGGCAGCGCACGTTGTCGGTGCCGTGCACATGCTGGCTCACACCCATGCCCCACAGAATCATGGCCGCCTTGCTGGTGGCGTAAGCACGCGCCACTTCGCGGATGGTCTCGGCCGGGATGCCGCAGATCGGCGCCATGGCCTCAGGGCTGAAGGCCTGCACATGCGCCTTGAGCTCGGCCACATGGTCGGCCCGCTCGCGCAGGAAGGTCTCGTCGCACAGCCCCTCGGTCACCACCACATGCAGCATGGCGTTGAGCAGGGCCACATCGGTGTCGGCCTTGAAGGGCAGCGTGCGCCAGGCGTGGCGACCAATGTCGGTCACGCGCGGGTCCATCAGCACGATGCGGGTGCCGCGCCGGGCCGCGTTCTTCATCCAGGTGGCGGCCACCGGGTGGTTGTTGGTCGGGTTCGATCCGATGACGATGATCAGGTCTGAATGTTCGACGTCGCGCACCGGGTTGCTGACCGCGCCCGAGCCCACGCCTTCGAGCAGGGCCGACACGCTGGAGGCATGGCACAGGCGGGTGCAGTGGTCCACATTGTTGCTGCCAAAGCCGGTACGCACCAGCTTCTGGAACAGGTAGGCCTCTTCGTTGCTGCCCTTGGCCGAGCCGAAACCGGCCAGGGCCTTGAGGCCGAATTGTTGTTTGAGTGCGCGCAGCGGCTGGACGGCGGCATCCAGCGCCTCTTCCCAGCTCGCTTCGCGGAAGACCTCGCGCCAGTCGGTGTGGCCGTCAAGCAGGGACACGTCCTTGGCCACGCCGGGTTTGCGGATCAACGGTTGGGTCAGGCGGTCCGGGCTGTGCACATAGTCCATGCCGAAACGGCCCTTGACGCACAGGCGGCCTTCGTTGGCGGGACCTGCACGTCCTTCCACGCTGACAATTTTTTCGTCCTTGACCTTGAAGGTGACGAGGCAGCCCACGCCGCAGAAGGGGCAGACCGAATTGACCTCGCGGTCCACCGATTGCGGACCGATGTGGCTCTTGGGCATGAGCGCGCCCGTGGGGCAGGCCTGCACGCATTCGCCGCAGGCCACGCAACTGCTCTCACCCATCGGGTCGGCCAGGTCGAACACCACCTGGGTGTGCGCGCCGCGGTGGGCCAGGCCGATCACATCGTTGACCTGCAGATCGCGGCAGGCACGCTCGCAACGGTTGCACTGGATGCAGGCGTCCAGGTTCACGGCCATGGCCGGGTGCGACAGGTCGGCCGGCACCGCCTCGCGGCGCAGTTCGGCCAGCGCGGGCCGCACCTGCACGCCGTGGTGCTCGGCCCACTGGCTCAGCTCGCCATGCGGGGCCTCAGCGCGGTCATCGAGCCACTTGTAGCCCTGCTCGGGCAGGTCGGCCAGCAGCATCTCCAGCACCATCTTCTGGCTCTTGAGGGCACGTTCGCTGTTCGTCTGCACCTTCATGCCCAGTGTGGGGCTGCGGCAGCAGCTGGGGGCCAGCGTGCGCTCACCTTCGATTTCAACCACACAGGCGCGGCAGTTGCCGTCCGGGGTGAGCCCGTCCTTGTGGCACAGGTGGGGAATCTGGATGCCGAGGTCTTTGGCGATGTTGAAAATGCTTCGACCGGTTGCAGCCTTCACCTGCTGGCCATTGAGGGTGAATTCGACGGTGTTCATGCTGCCCTCCCCTGTAGGAGGCCGCCCCCGCGGCCGAATGAGCGGTGCGCCTGGGCTGATGCCGACTTCGCGCGCAGGGGCGCGCTCCCACAAGACGAATTGACCCCCTGTAGGAGGCCGCCCCCGCGGCCGAATGAGCGGTGCGCCTGGGTTGAAGCCGACTTCGCGCGCAGGGGCGCGCTCCCGCAGGGAACTTGGATTCTCATGTGCTCACTCCGACTTCAAGCGGGAAATACTCCAGCACGCAGCGGATCGGGTTCGGCGCCGCCTGCCCCAGCCCGCAGATCGAGGCATCGCCCATGACCTGCGCCAGATCTTCCAGCGTGTCGCGGTCCCAGACCTCGCGCGCCATCAGCCGCGCCGCCTTGTCGGTGCCCACGCGGCAGGGCGTGCACTGGCCGCAGCTCTCGTGCGCAAAGAATTTCATGACGTTCAGCGCCGCATCGCGCGCCTTGTCCTGCTGGCTCAGCACCATCACCGCCGCCGAGCCGATGAAGCAGCCGTGGGGCTGCAGGGTGTCAAAGTCCAGCGGCACATCGGCCAGCCGCGCAGGCAGGATGCCGCCACTGGCGCCCCCAGGCAGGTAGGCGTAGAGCGTGTGTCCCTCGGCCATACCGCCGCAGTATTCGTCGACCAGTTCGCGCAGCGTGATGCCGGCTGGCGCCAGCTTGACGCCCGGCTGCTTGACGCGGCCACTCACCGAATAGCGGCGCAAACCTTTGCGGCCATGGCGGCCCTGTGCGGCAAAGGTGTCGGCCCCTTGCTCTACCAGTTCACGTACCCAGTAGAGGGTCTCGAAGTTGTGCTCCAGTGTCGGGCGGCCAAACAGGCCGACCTCGGCGATGTAAGGAGGGCGCAGCCGCGGCTCGCCACGCTTGCCTTCGATGCTCTCGATCATGGCAGACTCTTCGCCACAGATGTAGGCCCCGGCCCCGCGGCGCAACTCGATGTGCGGCAAGGGGCACGGCGGGTCGGCCTGCAGCGCAGCCAGTTCGCGGGACAGCAGCTGGCGCGCCTCGTGGTATTCGTCGCGCAGGTAGATGTAGACCGCGTCAACACCCACCACACTGGCGGCGATCAACATGCCCTCCAGAAAGCGGTGCGGATCGGCTTCGAGCAAGGTGCGGTCCTTGAAGGTGCCCGGCTCGCCCTCGTCGATGTTCACGGCCATCAGGCGCGGGGCCGGCTGGCTGCGCACGATGCGCCATTTGCGTCCGGCCGGGAAACCGGCGCCACCCAGACCGCGCAGGCCGGCGTGTTCGAGCACCTCGATGACCGATTCAGCGCTTCGCGCACCGCTGGCGACCTGCTGCGCCAGCGCATAGCCACCGGCTGCACGGTAGGCCTGCAGGGTCAGGGCTTGAGGCAATGCATTGGGGACCACATCCTGCGCCACCACCAAAGCCTTCACCTGCGCGGCGCTGGCACAAGCCAACGCCTTTTGCCCCACCTGCGCGGCGGGTGCCTGCTCGCAGCGCCCCAGACAGGGCGCGGGGATGACCTGCACATCGGCGCCCAGTTCGCGCTGGAGCTGAGCCAGCAGGCTGTCACTGCCCGCCAGCTGGCAGCTCAGGCTCTCGCACACCCGCACTGTGATCGCAGGTGCCGCCTGCTCATCTTTGAGGATCTGGAAGTGGTGGTAGAAGCTCGCCACCTCGAACACCTCGACCACGGACAAGCGCATTTCAGCCGCCAGCGCGACGATGTGGCGTTCGAACAAGGCACGGTAGTGGTCATTGAGCGCATGCAGGTACTCGATCAGCAGATCGCGCCGGTGACCCTCGGACGGTGCTGGGCCGATCAGTGCCCGCACTTCGTCACGGGCCTCGTCAGAAGCCTGACGTCCCTTGAGCTGCGGTCGCGGCCGGCGCAACTGCTCCTTGACCTGGTTCAGGCCGATGCGGGTTTCGTTATGGGAAGAGGCCTGCATAGGTGCACTCGTGTTCAAGGGTGCCTGAAATTGTAGGAGCCCGCCCCTGCGGGCGAATGTCTGCTGTGAGACCATTCGCCCGCAGGGACGGGCTCCTGCACATTCAGTAAGTCAATAAGTTTCGAGGTGCAGGCGACCCTGCTTCTTGAGATCGGCTGCCACGGCTTCCCAATCCATACCCGCGCCTTGGGCGATGTCGCGCAGCGCCATCACCACACCCTCTTCCATGCTTTTGAGGCCGCACACATAGAAACAGGTGTTGGCGTCCTTGAGCAGCGCGGCGATGTCGGCGGCGCGGTCGCGCATGGCGTCTTGCACATAGCGCTTGGGCTTGCCGGTTTCGCGCGAGAAGGCGAACTCGATGTCAATGAAGTCCTTGGGCAGGCTGTTCAGAGGCCCGAAGTACGGCAACTCGGCCGGGGTGCGGGCACCAAAGAACAGCATCAGCTTGCCGCCCTCGAACTTGCCGCTGGCACGCAGGCGGCGGCGCCATTCGGTCATGGCGCGCATCGGGGCCGAACCGGTGCCGGTGCAGATCATGACGATGTTGCTCTTGGGGTGGTTGGGCATCAGGAAGCTGGCGCCGAAAGGACCGATCACCTGCACCTTGTCGCCGACCTGCAGGTCGCACATGTAGTTGGAGCCCACACCGCGCACTGGCTTGCCATCGTGGTCTTCGAGCACACGCTTGATGGTCAGCGACAGGTTGTTGTGGCCCGGGCGCTCGCCGTTGCGCGGGCTGGCGATCGAGTACTGGCGGGCGTGGTGGGGCTTGCCATTGGCGTCCACACCGGGGGGGATGATGCCGATCGACTGGCCTTCGAGCACCGGGAAAGGCATGCTGCCGAAATCCAGCACGATGTGGTGGGTGTCGTAGTCCTTACCCACTTCTGTGACGCGCAGGTTGCCAGTCACGGTGGCGGTGATGGTCTTCTCCGCGGCCTTGGGTCCGTAGAGGTTGGTGTAGGCGTGAGCTGCCGACCAGGGCGGGATGCTCGCGCCGTACTGTGCCGAATTGAAGCTCGTGCCGGTTGCGGCGGCGGCCACCGATGCGGAAGAAGAGGCGGCTGCACTTTGCACGGCGGCCTGGGCTTCGGCGGCTGCTTGACTGGCATCACCACCGAGTTCGGCCAGTTGTTCATCGCTGAGCTCGGCGGGCAGTTCGTCCCAGGAGAGTTGTTCTTCGATGCTGTAGGCCTTGGCCTTGGGCACCATGCGCCAGTTGTCAATCGAACCGGTGGGGCATGGCGAGATGCAGTCCATGCAGAGGTTGCAGATGTCGGCCTTGACCACGTAGTTGCGCGAGTCGTGGGTGATGGCGCCGACGGGGCAGATGGCTTCGCAGGTGTTGCAGCGGATGCAGATTTCGGGGTCGATGACGTGCTGCTTGAGAAGGGTCGATTCGGTGGTCATGCGGGCTCCTCGTTCTTGTCTGATGCGTTGTTTGTCTGTACGGCTGTGGTTTGCAGAGGCCACAATGGACTGGGGTGAGGCCGGGTGACGATTTCTGGTACTCCAGCATGAGGAACCCGGCCTCACCCCAGTCCATTGCTCTGTGCCTGCAAAGACGTTCGCAGTCTACAGAGGTCAGCCATACCATGCAGTCGACAAAGGCAGGGGGCGGGTGACGATTTACGGTACCCCGTCATGAGGAACCCGCCCCCTGCCTTTGTCGACTGCCGCCCCCAAAGAGGGCAGCAGTCTTGAAGGTCAAGCCATCAGTTGAAGCGGACGTATTCGAAGTCCACCGGCTGACGGTTGATGCCCATGACCGGCGGTGCGATCCAGTTGGCGAACTTGCCCGGCTCGACCACGCGGCCCATCAGGCTGGCCACATAGGCACGGTCCTGATCGGAAGGCAGCCACTCGCCCACTTTGGCGTTCCACTCGGCGTCGCTCACCACACGGCCATCCGGGCTCACCTTCACGCCGGCCAGCGAGCCGATGTTGCGGTGGAAAGCCTTGTGCGGCACGCTCAGTCGGTAGTCGATGCCTGCCTTCTCGATGATGCGGTTCCAGCGCTCCACGCCACCGATCGAGTCCTTGATGTAGTCGTCGCGCAGCACTTCGTTCAGGGCGTTGAGCATCGGCACTTCTTTCTCGACCAGCTTGCCCTCTTCCACGGCGAGGATCTTGTAGCTGTTGCCCTTGAGCACATGGTCATCGGTGCGCTTGCCTTCTTCATAGCGCCCCTTCAGACCGGAGCTGTAGAAGGTGGCGGCGTTGGACGACTGGTCGGCGCCGAACAGGTCGATGGTCACCGAGAAGTGGAAGTTGATGTAACGCTGGATGGTCGGCAGATCGATCACGCCGGCAGCACGCAGCTTGGCCACGTCATCGGTCTTGAGCTCGTTCATCGCGTTCACGGTGCGCTGGATCACGCGGCCCACGCCGGACTCGCCCACGAACATGTGGTGTGCTTCTTCGGTCAGCATGAACTTGGTGGTGCGGGCCAGCGGGTCGAATGCGGATTCGGCCAGGGCGCACAGCTGGAACTTGCCGGCACGTACGGTGAAGTAGGAGAACCTGCAGAAGGAGAGCCAGTCGGGCGTAT
>JACCDH011069877.1_pt1 | contig 69464 bp, 71 predicted proteins | sample 7442481 | NCBI WGS metagenome assembly JACCDH01 (sample SAMN15323433, study PRJNA562643) | freshwater metagenome | isolation source: river surface water | place: USA:Blue River Watershed | collected 2017-08-15 | reverse complement strand
CCTGGCAACAAGACCCCCAGCGGCCGGAGCGGCTGTTTTTCACCTCGATCGAAGCCTGGCCGGTCTCGGCACAGGACATCACGCGCAGCGTGGCCGCCTGGCCCGAGCTGCAACCGCTGGCCGATGCGCTGGCCCTTGTCTGGCGTGGCCTGCTGCCGGGCGTGCACCGGCTGGCGCTTGAAGGCGGCCGCGTCCAGCTGACGCTGTGCGTTGGTCCGGTGGACAAGATGCTGCGCGAGATCGACGTGGCGGCCGACAGCGTGTTCCTCGACGGCTTCAGTCCCGAAGTCAACCCGGACATGTGGTCGCTGCACACCCTCAAGGCAGTGGCGCGGCTGTGCCGCACCGGCACGCGTGTGGCGTCTTGGTGCGTGCAACGCGGTGTGCGCGAAGACCTGACGCAGTGTGGCTTTGCCGTGACGCGCGCCGATGGCCTGCCGCCCAAATCGCACCGGCTCACAGCCGTCTTCAACCCGGCCTGGACACCGCGCACGAAACTGCGAACTCCCCTGTGGGAGGCCGCCCCTGCGGCCGAACCGCTTTCCCAAGAGAACCATGCGCGCGCGGGAACGCGCTCCTACAACAAGCGCGCCGCCCTGGTGCTGGGCGCCGGCCTGTCAGGCTCGGCCGTGGCCTGCAGCCTGGCGCGCCGTGGCTGGAAGGTCACGGTGCTGGACGCAGGAAGCGGCGTGGGTGCCGGTGCCTCAGGCCTGCCCGCCGGCCTCACAGCCCCGCATGTCTCGCCCGACGACAGCGTGCTCTCGCGCATCACCCGCGCGGGCGTGCGCGCCACCCTGCAGCGCTGTGCCGAACTGCTGCAGCCGGGCACCGACTGGGCTTTCAGTGGCGTGCTGGAACACCGCGTGGAAGGCAAACGTGCTCTGCCCGCCGGTGACGCCTGGCCCGCGCAGGGCCACGAATGGAGCACCCACGCCACGCCAGATCAGCTGGAAAGGGCCGGCCTGCCGCGGCAGGCGCAAGCGCTGTGGCATGCCATGGCCGCATGGCTGCGTCCGCGCCAGCTGGTGGCCGCGCAACTGAGCACGCCGGGCATCGAGGTGCGCTGGGCAACCCATGTGGACACCGTTCGTCACAGCCCGCAGGGTTGGCAGGCGGTCGGTTCAGACGGACAGGTGCTGGCCGAGGCAGGTCAACTGATAGTGGCCGGAGGCTTTCACACCCGCGCCCTGATGCCCGATATGGCCCTGCCCCTGAACCCGTTGCGGGGACAAATCAGCATGGGGCGGCTGGACACCTTGCCACAAGCACTTGCGGCGCAGCTGCCCGACATGCCGGTCAACGGCCATGGCAGCTTCATCTGCAGCGTGCCGCTGCCCCCCGAGCACGGTGGCGGGCCCGGCTGGTACCTGGGCTCCACCTTTGAACGTGCCTGCCCGCAGGCTGTGCTGCGCGACGAAGACCACGCCGCCAACCACGCCCGGCTGGCCACCCTGTTGCCCAAATTGAGTGAGCCCATGCGGCCGGCTTTTGCGCTGGACAGCGTGCTGGCCTGGGCCGGCTTGCGCTGCACCCTGCCCGACCGCTTGCCAGCCGTCGGACCCGTCCAGCCAGACACCCTGACGGGGCTGCAGGTGTGCGCTGGCATGGGTGCGCGCGGCATCAGCCTGAGCGTGCTCAGTGGCGAGCTGATCGCCGCACAACTCGAAGGCGAGCCGCTGCCGCTGGCGCCTTCGCTGGCGGCACATCTGGCCGCCAACCGGTTTGAAGCACGGCCAGGGAACTGAAAAACCGCCCCGGCTCGGGTGAGCCCTTTCAGTGCATGGCCGTGGTCCACAGGCGACGCAGCAGCATGGGCAGCGTCTGGACCTGCATCACCTGGTTGCTGTAGTCGCCCGAAAACAGTTTGCGGATGAGGTCGTCTCGCTGTTCGGGCTCCAGCACAAAGCGCCCGCTCAGGCGCTGGCCGGCGCTGCGCACGATGTGCAGCGCCACCTCCCCCACGTCCTGGACTTGCAGGCTGACAACATCACCCGCTGACAGCGCTGTTGGCAAGGGGCTGGTCAGGTGCAGGTGAAAACCGTCCACGCTGGCATCGACCAGCACACAGCCGTGCGTTTGGCCCGCCAGCTTCAAGACGGCCGGCTCATTGAGGACAAAACGTTCTTCGCTGCGCAGCCTCCGTCCCTCGATGCACAGCAGAGCCGCAAGCGCCAGCACAAACACATTGAGTCCGGACCAGAACACAGCGATCGGGAAAAACTCGTTGAAAGGCACGACGGCCAGCTCGGGGATGACGTTGATGATCAGCCCCAGCAAGGTCAGCACCAGCGTCAGCAGGATCACGCTCAGGGTGACCAGATCCACCTTGCGGCCTTGTACCGAGAGCGACCCTTTGGGCGTCACGCGAAATGGTTTGCCGAAGGGCTTGATCAGCGAAGCCAGCACCGTTGGAGCCAGTCTGAAGCTGGCAAAAACGCTGGCCGGCACCGACACCAGCGGGGCATGGTGTGAGCCCACGAGCCAGCGGGTAGACAGGAACAGGCCCAACATCAGGGGCAGCTGGTAGAACACCAGATCGCTGGTGTGGGTGAACTGCAGGGGCATCAGGCCCAGCAGCAGGTAGGCCAGCGGAATGAGCAGCAAAAACAGGCGCACAAAATACTGTGTCAGCCAGCTGGTCGGGAAAAACAGGATCCGCTGCATCGGCGTCAGACCCGGCCCCAGGGGGCCCCAGGGCAGGAACAGCGACTGGATGGCGCCGCGGCACCAGCGCTCGCGCTGGACGAAAAAACCCTCGATGGATTCGGCCGCCAGCCCCATGCTCAGGCGTTCATTGAGGTAGACCGTGCGGTAGCCCTTCCTGAGCATCACCAGTGTGGTGAGCAGGTCTTCGGTGATGCTTTCCGTGGGAATGCCGCCCGCTGCATCGATCGCCTCTCGTCGCATGATGCTGCACGAGCCACAGCAAAAAGAAGCATCCCAGGCGTCGCGGGACGCCGCCATCTGGTCAAAAAACAGCCTTTGCTCGTCCGGGTACTCCTGCATCAGCCCCAGATTGGTCTGGATCGGGTCCTTGTTGTAGAAGTGCTGCGGTGTCTGGACGATGCCAACCGTGGGGTCTGTAAACAGCCCGAGCGTGCGGCGGATGAAAGCGCGTGAAGGCACGAAGTCGGCATCGAACACGCAGACAAACGCCCCGCTGGCATGCCCCAGGGCGTGGTTGAGGTTGCCGGCCTTGGCGTGCCGGTTGTCCGGCCGCGTCAGGTAGCGCACGCCCTTTTGCGCGCAATATGTGCGCAGCCAGTCTCGCCGGCCATCGTCAAGCACCCACACCGTCTTGGCCGGGTAGTCAATCGCCGATGCACCCAGGATGGTTTTCTCCAGCACCTCCAGCGGCTCGTTGTACGTCGGGATGAACACATCGACATGGGGCGTGCCCATTGCGTTGGAAGAGCCAAGCGCATCGACCTGGGCACTGCGCTGGTTGATGCGGCTCATGATGAGCAAAAACGTGCCCATCTCCACGAAGGCCAGCAACTCCACCCCGGCCACCAGCCAGACCCAGACCTGGGCCAAAGTGCCCTGTGCATCGGGCACCACCAGTGTGTCGGTCACCCGCCAGGCCAGGTAGGGCAAAACCAGCAATGCGGGCACCAGCGCGACCACCGCCCGAACCTGCTGGTGGTCACGCCGGCTGTCCCACAACAGCGCGAACAGACCCGACACCAGCAGCAGTGGCAAGAAATCCGTGGGGGTCACGTTCCGGCCAAGGCCGTCATGCGGCTGAGCAGCGCCCTGGGGCTCCAGCGGCGCGGCATCTTGAGATCGACCATGCGCCCGGCGTAGCACAGGTGGGCCTCGGGGTCCGACCAGCCATCCTGCGCGATGTCGACCAGCACGCGGCCCTCCTTGCGCTCTCGGGGCAACTGCGCGGCCAGGGTCGGGTCAGCGCCATTGCTGCCGCTGCCGCTGGTGGCGCGCACCTTTCCTTCGCGCCAGGCATCGGTGCCCAGCAGGCGGTATTTGACCGGGGTGCCCGGCGTCATGTGGCTGAGCTGGCTTTCAGGGACGGCCGCATCCACAAATGCGTCACCGCAGTGGATCACCTGCGCCAGCTCGGCACCGGCAATCACCTCGCTGCCGTTGGCTGAGAACTTGCGCCACAGCAGGCCGGCCACCGGCGACTGGATGGGCGCCTCCTGCCAGGCCTGCTGGCTGCTTGCGCCTTGCGCCAGCTGGACCCGAATCTGGTCTACCCGGCTTTGCGTTTCGCGCAGGCGCGTCTGCAACTCGGTCAGCTGTATGCGCAGGTCTTCCTGTTTTTGTCGTGTGTAAGGCACATCGTTGCGGCCATCGCCCAGGTAAATCTGGTCACCGAGCGCCTGGCGCTCGACACGCAGGATTTTTTCCCGCGCCAGGATGGCATCCAGACGCGCCTGGCTGGCCTGCAGGGCATTGCGGGCCACGTCAATCTGCAGCGGGGAGATGAAGCCTTCCTGTGCCAGCCGCTCCTGGCGGGCCAGGGTGTCACTGTCCTGGCGCACCTGGGCACGCTGTGCCTGGGCCAGCGAAGCCACCTCGGCCAACTGCTCCTCCAGACGGGCCAGCCCATGCTCTGAATGGCGTTTTGCCCGCCTTGCGAACTCCTGCTGCAGCTGCAGCCAGTCGGCCTGCTGGCGCTTGAGACCGTCGAGCCGCTCCTGCAAAGTCTGGAGCTCGTTTTCCAGGCTTTCGCGGGCCCGCAGATTGAGCACTCGCCCCAGAGGCTGGTCGATCGAGACAGCCTGTCCGGCAGCGGCATTGAACTCCACAACGGTGCCTGAAATCGGCGAATGCACCGAAAAAACCGGCGTATTCACGATGGCGTTGGCACTTTGAAGGTTGAAGACGGCTGGCCCCACCACCGTCACCGCCGTCAGCAAAATCGTCACGCCGATGCCTCGACGCAGCCACTTTCCCTGCAATTTGACGAGCATATTAATTTTCGTAGTTTTTATTGTTAGTGTATCTTTTGTAAATTCAACGCCAGTTTCTTGTCAAGATCGGGGCAAACCCGGGCGCTCGAACGCTTCGGTTTTGTCCTGCCAACAACTCTCTATCATTTGCCATCCATGAAGATGTCGATTCACCCGCTGACCGTGGCTTTCGGTCTGGCCATGGCGGCCGTCACGGCTGTGGCGCAGACACCCGCCAACGCCCGCAAACCGCCCGTGCTGATCGGCTTTGATGGCGCTTATGGCCAGAAAACCAACACCGCCCCCATCGCCATCGAGCTGGGTGCCAAAGCCGCCATCGACGAGATCAACCGCGCCGGCGGCGTGCTGGGCGGTCGTCCGCTGCAACTGGTGACCACCGACAACAAAGGGGTCTCGGCACGCGGCAAAGACAACTTCATTGAACTGGCCAGCATGAAAGACATGGTGGCTGTTTTCGGTGGCAAGTACAGCCCGATCAGCGTGGAGGTGCTGCCCGATGCCCATCGGCTCAAAGTGCCCCTGATCAGCGTGTGGGGATCTGCCGACCTCATCACCGACCACAACCACCGCCCCTCCTATTCGTTTCGCGTGTCTCTCAAGGACGACTGGGGCGTCGAAGCCATGATGCGCCGCCTGGCCACCAGCTACAAAGTCTCGCAGGCCTGCGCCTTCCTGCCCAACACGGCCTGGGGCCGTTCGGCAGACGCGGTGATCAAGTCCAAGGCAGCGCGTCACAAGATCAACTTCGGCGTGGTGCGCTGGTACAACTGGGGAGACACCAGCTTTGCCGAGGCCTACCGCAGCTGCCTCGACAACCAGGGACAGGGTCTGATGTTTGTGGGCAACGAGAAGGAAGCCTCCATTCTGCTCAAGGAAATGGCCGCCATGCCTGCACAGCAGCGGCTGCCCGTGGTCGCCCACTGGGGTACCGTGGGTGGCGTATTGCACCAGATGGTGGGCGACGCGTTGGGCCAGGTGAGTTTCGACGTGATCCAGACGTTCACGTTCATCCACAACCAGCGTCCGAGAGCCCGGACACTGGCGCAATGGATCCATGCCAACAGCCCGTACAAGACAGCAGACGCCATTCCCAGTCCGGTGGGCGCGGCCCATGCCTACGACGCAGTGCATCTGGTGGCCCTGGCGGTGGAACGCGCCCGCAGCACCGAAGGCAGCCGAGTGCGGGACGCGCTGGAAAAACTGCCCGCTTTTTCCGGCGCGGTTCGCGATTACAAAGTACCTTTCACCGCGACGCGCCATGATGCGTTTGACGCCTCCCAGGTCCTGTTCGTGCGCGTCGGCAGCGACGGCAGCCTGACCCCCATCCCCTGAACCCGGTCCGCACATGGCTTCGGTGTCCCTGCGACAACAGATCAGCAACCGCCTCCTCAGGATCCTGGGCACCTACGTGCTGGGGTTCACCGTGCTGATTTTTCTGTTGGCCCTGGCCAGCGTCTTTTTCTTTCACCACAGCCAGCTGCGGCAATACCAGACACTGATCGCCACCAAACTTTCGGCCGAGCTCTCGGCCATCGTGCGCGAGTCCGATTCGGTGGGCAATTCCCCGGTGGTCTGGACCGGCCTGACGGACTCAGCGGGCCGGGAGACCTACCTTGAGCCCCTGCTGGCGAATATCAACCGCAATCCCGCCTACCAGATCGATGTACTCGACTACCGAGGCAGGAACTTCATCCTGAGTCCGAATTCGGACCAGCGCCCCCGCCTGTCTGCAGAGGCTGTGCAGCGCACCATCGATGAAGCCCTGCCCCAGGTGGAATTGAGCAGCATGGGCTCGGACCAACTGCTGCTGTTCTCGCTGCCCGTGATCGCGCCTTTCACCGACAGCCCTGTTGGCATCCTGCTGAGCAGTGTGAACCTCACACGCGAACTCACTGCGCTGGCCTTGCCCGACAGCCTCGGCATTGCCTACAGCCTGCGGTCTCCCAGGGAAATCGCCACATGGTCCTTGCTGCGCACACACGCCAGCCTGCCCATTCGTTTTGACCGCCACGAGATACCCCTGCACATCGAGGTCACGATGAGCGTGTGGCTGCGCCTGCTGGTGGCGATGCTGGCCGTGGCCTTGACACTGGTCAGCGGAGGCTGGCTGTACCGGCGGCTCGGGCGCTGGGCAGACACCTTTGCCAAAGACCTCACCGACCGACTCGACACCCTCGTGGAGGTCACTTCCAGGCTGGCTGTTGAAGGTCACACACAGGTGGTGCACGATCGGGTGGGCGACGAGATCACGGCCGTGTTCGACGCGGTGCAGGCCATCGTGCTGCGCCAGCGGGCGACCAGCCAGAAGCTGCTGGTGTCCTCGCGGGTGTTCGAGACCGCCGCCGAAGCCATCCTGATCACCGACGACCAGGGCCGAATTGCGGACGTCAACGCCGCCTTGCTGCGCATGACCGGGTACCAGCGGCAAGAGCTGATAGGGCAGCCTGCCGGCCTGCTTTACCGCTTGCAGGACAACGCACAGGGGGGAGAGAACATCGGTGAAACCGTTCGCACCCAGGGCGAATGGCGCGGCGAAACCTTCTTTCTGACCCGCGACCACCGCCCCATTCCGGTCATGCTGGCCGTGTCCTCCTTGATCGACGAACACCACAAGGTACTGGGCAATGTGGCCATTTTTTCGGACATCAGCGCCGTCAAGCAGGCCGAAGACCAGCTGCGCCAGCTCAGCTACCAGGACCCGCTGACAGGCCTGCCCAACTACCGGGCCTTTTCGGAGATGATGGAACGGCTGCTGGACCCGGATCTGGGACAGACCGGTAAACAACGCTTCGCCCTGCTCTTCATCGATCTGGACCACCTCAAGCTGATCAACGACAGCTACGGCCACGAACAGGGCGATCAGGTGATCGTGCAGATCGCGCAAAGCCTTGCGCGTTTCCTTCCCAAACCCCATTTCGTTTGCCGGCGCTCAGGCGACGAATTCATTGCCGTGCTCTACATGGACGACGCCGCAGAGGACATGGCACAACGCCTGCAGGCCTCGATGCAGACGGTGACCCACCGCATCGAGCTGCCCGGCGGGGTCATGGCACAGGCCTCTTTTTCCGTGGGTGCGGTGGTGTACCCGGACCATGCCCGCAACCTCAACGACCTGCTGGTGATGGCGGACTCGGCCCTGCAGTTTTCCAAAGATGCTGGCCGCGCCCGCGTGACCTGGCTCAACAGCGAAATCATCCACACCCTCAACCGGCGCCGCCGCATCGAAGCCCGCCTGCCAGAGGCCCTGCAGGCCAGACTGATCGTGCCGCATTACCAGCCCGAAGTGGAGCTGCGCAGCGGCCGTGTTTGCGGTTTCGAGGCGCTGGCACGATGGAACGACCCCGAACTCGGACCGGTTTCGCCGGCCGAATTCGTATCGATCGCCGAAAACATGGGACGCATCGACCAGCTGACCGAAACCATGCTCTGCCAGATCGTGGACGACCTGGGGCCGCTGCGCGAACGTTTTGCTGACGCACGCGTGGCTTTCAATGTCTCGGCCAAACAGCTGGGCGACCAGCGGATCTTCAAGCTGCTGTCGAACTGTGTCACGGCCAAACGCAGCCGCTTCGAGGGCCTGGTAATGGAGGTGACGGAAACCGAGCTGATCAGCAGCATGGAAGACGCACAAGTGCAGCTCGACTCACTCATCGGGCTGGGCATCGACATCGCGATTGACGACTTCGGCAAAGGCTATTCCTCACTCTCGCGTTTGGGACACCTGCCCATCCACAAGCTCAAGATTGACAGCTCGTTTGTCTGGTCACTACACGACCCCAGCTACATCAAGATCGTCCAGGCGATCCTTGCGTTGGCCAGTACCTTGCACATGGACGTGACGGCCGAAGGGGTGGAAACCATCGCACAGCGCGACTGCCTGCTGGAGATGGGATGCAGCAAAGCCCAGGGCTTCCTGTTTGCACGGCCCATGCCCTTGCCCGAAGTATTGCAGCTAGCCGTTTGCCTGACACCTGGGCAGAATGCCCAGCCTCTCCGAGTCAGCTGATGCCGGCCTTCACAAGGGCTCACACCACCGGGAAACGGTAGCCGTCGCTTTCAAACAGCTCGATGCAGGCTTCCACCAGCGTGGCATCGAAAAGCACTCCGGCCGAAGTCAGCAAGGTGCCCAGAGCCTGTTGCATGGTCTGGGCCGGCTGATAAGGCCTGTCGCGGGTCATGGCGTCGAGCATGTCGGCCATACCGATCAACTGGGCACCAGGCAGCACCTCCGCCCCTTTGAGTCCGGCCGGATAGCCACTGCCATTGAGGCGTTCATGGTGTTGCGCAATCAGGGCGGTCACCGGCCCCGGGAAGTCAATGTGCCGGACCATGTCAACGCCCGCCGTGACGTGCTTCTGGATCTGCCGAAGCTCATCGACCGTGAGGAATTCACGCTTGCCCAGCACACGGGCAGGCACCGTCACCATACCGATGTCGTGGATCAAGGCCGCCAGTTCCACCGCACGCACTTCGGCGGCCGGCCAATGCAGACGCCGGGCCAGGGTGCCCACCAGATCGGCCACACGCCGCTGGTGACCGATCGAATCGGGGTCATGAACCTCCAGCACCGTGATCAGGGTCTGGACCACGCCCATCAGCGCCGCTTCCCCGCCCGAGCCGGAGGCCGGCTGTGGGCTGGTCAGGCTTTCAGACAACAGGGTACACAGCACCAGACGGCGCTCGCCCAGGGCCACAGGGCGCGCGCTGAGCATCAGGCGAAGGGGTTCATGCTGTCGGGTCAGCGCGCTCACCGCCAGGGCAGGCATGGGCAAGGGCAGGTTGGCCAGCGACACCAGTGTTCTCACCACCTGGGGTTGCTGCCACCAGCGTTCGTCCCAGAAGACGGACGACGCCAACAAGGCATCGGGGTAGCCCAACCATCCGGGCCAGGCCGGATTGAGCCGCTCGATCTGGCCAGAGGCCGGGTCCACCAGTACCAGGCCGGCATCGGCCTCGGCCAGCATCAGCAAATCGGGGTCGTGGCGGGACAAAGGTTCGGTCATGGGCTGGGGCTACTTGACTGCGGTCGTGTTAGCCCGAGCATAAAGGCACTGAACGCCTTGTGGGCGCCCGAAAGCGTCAGAGACTTCCCCAATCACTTCATGGCGTCGGCCGGGCGACGTGCCTTCACATACGCATCAGAGGGCTGGTAATTCTTGCCGTCGGCATAGCGCCAGTCCACCATCGTGCCCTTGTGGCCCCGCAGGTCCAGCTTGCCCACGTAGGCACCCATGGTGGACTGCTGGTCAATGGCGCGAAACTCGGCGGGGCCAAACGGCGTGCTGAACTTCAGGCCGCGCATGGCGAGCACCAGTTTTTCGTTGTCGGTGCTCTTGGCCTTGTTGATCGCTGCAAAGATGGCTTGCATGGTGGCGTAGCCCACCACCGAGCCCACCTTGGGGTTCTCGTTGAAGCGCTTGTAATAGCTGGCGGCAAAGGCGGCGTGGTCCTTGTTGTCCAGCTGGTCCCAGGGGTAGCCGGTCACGATCCAGCCCTTGGGGGTTTCGTCTTTCAGCACCTCCAGGTACTCGGGCTCACCCGAGAGCAACGACACCACCGGGGTCTTGGGAAAGACGCCACGCTGGTTGCCTTCGCGCACCAGTTTGGCCAGGTCGGCGCCGAAGGTCACGTTGAAGATGGCGTCGGGCTTGCTCGCCATGGTGGCGGTCAGGGTGCTGCCCGCGTCGATCTTGCCCTGTGCGGGCCACTGCTCGCTCACAAACTCCACATCCGGGCGCTTGGCCTTGAGCAGCTCCTTGAAGCTGGCCACGGCGCTCTGCCCGTATTCGTAGTTGGGCGCAATGGTGGCCCAGCGCTTGGCGGGCAGCTTGGCCGCCTCTTCGACCAGCATGGCCGACTGCATGTAAGTGCTCGGGCGCAGTCGGAAGGTGTAGCGGTTGCCCTTGTCCCAGACGATGGCGTCGGTCAGCGGCTCACTCGCCACGAACAGGCGCTTGTTCTTCTGGGCATGGTCGGCCAGCGCCAGACCCACATTGGACAGAAAACCACCGGCCAGCACGTCCACCTTTTCCTTGGACGTGAGTTCGACCGCATGGCGCAGGGCCTCTTCGGGCTTGCCGGCGTCATCACGTGCCACCACCTCGACCTTGCGACCGAGCAGGCCGCCCTGGGCGTTGATCTGTTCCACCGCCAACTGCCAGCCTTGCTTGTAGGGCTGGGTGAATTGCGGGATGGCGGAATAGCTGTTGATTTCACCGATCCTGATCGGGGTCTGGGCTTGGGCCAGCGCAGCGGCGGCCAGCAGGCCAGCAGTCATAAGTCGTTTCATAAGGTCCTAGGGGTTAGCGTCAAAAGCCGTGACTGTAAGGGATAAGCCTGCGAACTTGGGTGCGCCACCCGCCCTTGCGTCAGGCTTTACACCCTTTGCTGGACCCGGCCGCACGCGTCCTTATAAACAGAAAGCATATATACACAACCAAAAAATCGTTTGTTCCGGAATAAAGACACCCTACAGTCATGCCCATGATCGATCTGGGCTATGTCATTGCGGGTTTCTTTGTCGGCACCATCGTCGGCCTCACGGGCGTGGGTGGCGGCTCGCTGATGACGCCCCTGCTGATCTTCTTTTTCGGCGTGAAGCCCTACATGGCGATTGGCACCGACCTGCTGTTCGCGGCCTTCACCAAGATGGGTGGCACCCTCTCGTTTGCCCGCCAGCGCATCGTGCCCTGGCGCGTGGTCGGACTGCTCAGCCTGGGGAGCATTCCGGCATCGCTCATCACCATCGGCATCCTGCGCTGGGTCGGCCCGGCCGATCCGCAGGTGCAGTCGGTCATGACCAGCACCTTGGGGCTGGCCCTGCTGCTGACGGCGGCCGCCATGTTCTACAAGGCCGTGCGCGGCAAGCAGCTGCCAAGGCAACTGTCGCGCGATGACGAAAAACATGCCTCCACGCCCCGCCACTGGAGCCTGCCGCTGCTGTTTGGCGCGCTCATCGGTACCCTGGTTACCCTGACTTCGGTGGGCGCAGGCGCCATCGGCGTGAGCGTGCTGCTGATTCTTTACCCCTTGCTGCCGCTGCCGCGCATCGTGGCGGCCGACATCGCCTACGCCGTGCCGCTGACCTTGGTGGCAGGCCTGGGGCATGCGTCCCTCGGTTCGGTGGACTGGCCCCTGCTGGCCAAGCTGCTGGCCGGATCGCTCCCCGGCATCTGGCTGGGTTCGCGCCTGACGCACCACACGCCTGACCGCGTGATCCGCTCGTTGCTGTCCGTGCTGCTGGCATGGGCCGGCACCAAGCTGGTCCTGATCTGATTTTTCTTCGCTGACTTTTATGTACCAGTACACCGAATTCGACAAAGCCTTTGTGCGCGCCCGCGCGGCCGAGCACCGCGACCAGCTCGAGCGCTGGCAGGCCGGCCAACTGAGCGACGAGCAGTTCCGCCCGTTGCGCCTGCAAAACGGCTGGTATGTGCAACGCTACGCGCCCATGCTGCGCGTGGCCGTGCCTTACGGCGAAATCAATGCCGCCCAGCTTAAGGTGCTGGCGCGCATTGCCCGAGAGTTCGACACGCCCGACGCCGCCCTGCTCGCCGAAGCCCAGGCCACACAGGACAAGCTGCCCGGCTTCGCGCCCCAGCTGCGCACCAACTATGGCCATTTCACCACCCGCCAGAACGTCCAGTTCAACTGGATTCCCCTGTCCAAAAGCGCCGACGTGATGGACCTGCTGGCCACGGTGAACATGCACGGCATCCAGACCAGCGGCAACTGCATCCGCAACACCACCACCGACGAGCTCGCCGGTGTGGCCGTGGACGAAGTGGTCGATCCGCGGCCGTATGCCGAGCTGATCCGCCAGTGGAGCACGCTGCACCCCGAGTTCGCCCACCTGCCGCGCAAGTTCAAGATCGCCATCCATGGCGCCGTGGAAGACCGCGCCGCCATTGGCTGGCACGACGTCGGCCTGCAGCTGATCAAGAACGCCGAAGGTGAAGTGGGCTTCAAGGTGCTGGTGGGCGGCGGCATGGGCCGCACCCCCATCAACGGCGTGGTGATCCGCGAATTCCTGCCCTGGCAGGAGATCATGAACTACCTCGAAGCCGTGGTGCGCGTCTACAACCGCTGGGGCCGCCGCGACAACAAGTACAAGGCCCGCATCAAGATTCTGGTCAAGGCCGAGGGCCAGCGTTACTTCGACGAAGTCGAGACCGAATACCGCGAAATCGTCGAACGCGACGGCGCACCGCACACCCTGCCGCAGGCGGAACTCGACCGCGTCAAAGCCGGTTTCGTGCCGCCTGCGCTCCACCTGCCCGAGAACACCGACGAGTGGCTCGCTCAGGCCGAAGCCGCACTCAGCATCGAAGCCGCCAAATCACCCGCCTTTGCCCGCTGGCTGGCGCGCAACGTCAAGCCGCACCGCAACCCGCAACTGCGTGCCGTGTCACTGTCTTTCAAGCGCCCGGGCTACGCTCCGGGTGATGCCACGGCCGATCAGCTAGACGCCGCCGCCCTGTTGGTCGAAAAATATTCCGCCGGTGAGGCCCGCGTCTCGCACACCCAGAACCTGCTGCTGCCCTGGGTGCGGCTGGACCAGCTGCACGCCTTGTGGCTCGAAGCCAAGGCGCTGGGCGTGGCCCAGCCCAACATCGGCCTGCTGACCGACATGATCGCCTGCCCCGGCGGCGACTACTGCGCGCTGGCCAATGCCCGCTCCATCCCGACCGCCAGCGCCATCCTCGAGCGCTACCAGGACCTGGACGAGCTTGAAGACCTGGGCCACATCGACTTCCACATCAGCGGCTGCATCAACTCCTGCGGTCACCACCACTCGGGCCACATCGGCATCCTGGGCGTGGACAAGGACGGCAAGGAGTGGTACCAGGTCACCCTCGGTGGCTCGGACGGCAAGGGCCTGTCCGGCGCGGCCACCCCCGGCAAGGTGGTCGGTCCGTCGTTCTCCTCCTTCGAGGTACCCGACGTGATCGAAGCCATCCTGGACACCTACAAACAGCTGCGCGTGAGCACAGGCAACGGCAAACAGGAAGCCTTCATCGAAACCCTGCGCCGTGTCGGCCACGACCCGTTCAAGGCCGCGGCCAACGCCGCCCGCCACCCGGCAGAGGAACAAACCGCCTGAAGAACAAATGGTAGGAGGCCGCCCCCGCGGCCGAATGACCCATTCGCGCGCAGTGGCGCGCTCCCACAATGCCCACAAAGCCAAGCCATCAACATGAGAATCATCACCACACAAGAACACCAGTCTGCCGGCAAGGCCGGCACGCTGGAGCTGGCCAACGACGTGGACCCGCGCACGCTGGATTTGACAGGCGTCACCCGCATCGACCTGCAGTTCCCGGCTTTCACGGACGGCCGCGCCTACAGCCAGGCCTTTTTGCTGCGCCGCCGCCTGCACTTTGCCGGCGAACTGCGCGCCACCGGCGACGTGCTGATCGACCAGCTGGTGCAGATGCAGCGTACCGGCTTTGACGTGGCCGTACTGGCCGAAGGCGTGGATGCCAGCGCCGCCCAGCGCCAGCTGGACCGTTATGCCGGCTTCTACCAGGGCTCGGCTGTGGAAACCCAACCCCGTTTTGCCAAGACTGTTTGAAACACGTGTAGGAGCGCGCCCCTGCGCGCGAATGCCCATTCGGCCGCAGGGGCGGCCTCCTACAAGAGAAGCACCATGAACTCATCGTTGATTTCTTCCCGCAATGCCCCGGCCAAGGCCACCGCACAAAAGGCGACAGATTTGCACGCCAAGGCCAGCCCCGACTTTGCCGCCAAGCTGGCCGAGACCGAGGCCCTGCTGCAGCGGGCCGCCAGCGATTTCCAGCCCGTCACGCAGGCCTCCAGCCTGGGCGCCGAAGACGTGGTCATCACCCACATCATCAACCGGCTGCAGCTGGACATTCCGGTCTTCGTGCTGGAGACCGGCGCGCTGCACACCGAAACACTGGCTCTGCTCGAACGCACCCAGGCACATTCGCGTGCGCCGGTCACGGTCTACCGCCCGGTACAGGAAGCGGTGATCCAGTTCGTGCGCGAGAAGGGCCAGAACGCGATCTACGAGAGCATCGAGCAACGCAAGGCCTGCTGCGGCATCCGCAAGATGGAACCGCTGGCCCGCGCACTGGCTGGCAAGAAGGCTTGGGTCACCGGCCTGCGTAAGGAGCAGTCGAACGCCCGCGCCGAAGTGCCGCTGCACGACGAGAGCGAAGTGCAAGCCAAGGGCCTGCACAAGTTCAACCCGCTGGCCCGCTGGACCTGGGGCGATGTGTGGCACTACATCGCCGAGCACCAGGTGGACTACAACCCGCTGCACGACCAGTTCTTCCCCAGCATCGGCTGCGCGCCCTGCACGCGCGCCATCAGCCTGGGCGAGGAGTTCCGCGCCGGCCGCTGGTGGTGGGAGGACGAAGCCGCCAAGGAATGCGGTCTGCACGTCAGGAAATAAGCCTTGTAGGAGCGCGCCCCCGCGCGCGATGGCGTCATCGCCACCAACGCCACGAAATCCATTCGGCCGCAGGGGCGGCCTCCTACAAAAACCGATAGAGAAAAGAATGAACGCCATGACCGAACCGCTGCACACCCTCAGCAACAGCCACCTGGATGCGCTGGAAGAGGAAACCATCTTCATCCTGCGCGAAGTCGCCGCCGCCTTCGAGCGCCCCGCCCTGCTGTTTTCAGGCGGCAAGGACTCGCTGGTCATGCTCAAGTGCGCTGAAAAAGCGTTTGGCGCCGGCCGCCTGCCCTACCCGCTCTTGATGATCGACACCGGCCACAACTTCCCCGAGGTGACCGATTTCCGCGATTTGCGCGCCAAAGAGCTGGGCGCCGAGCTGATCGTGCGCAGCGTCGAAGACTCGATGAAGCGCGGCACCGTGCGCCTGGCCCACCCGGGCGAGAGCCGCAATGTGCACCAGTCGGTCACGCTGCTCGAAGCGATCGAGGAGTTCCGCTTTGACGCGCTGATCGGCGGCGCGCGCCGCGACGAGGAAAAAGCCCGTGCCAAGGAACGCATCTTCAGCCACCGCGACAGCTTCGGCCAGTGGCAGCCCAAGGCACAGCGGCCCGAACTGTGGACGCTGTTCAACACCCGCTTGCAGCCGGGCGAGCACTTCCGCGTGTTCCCGATCAGCAACTGGACCGAGCTGGACGTATGGCAGTACATCGCCCGCGAGAACATCGCCCTGCCCTCGATCTACTACACCCACAAGCGCGAAGTGGTGGACCGCCGCGGCCTGCTGGTGCCGGTGACCGAGCTGACCCCGCCCAAGGACGGCGAGCAGGTCGTGGTACGCGATGTGCGCTTTCGCACCGTGGGCGACATCACCTGCACCTGCCCGGTGGAGAGCGATGCCGCCACGCCCGAGCAGATCGTGATCGAGACGCTGGCGGCAGAAGTCAGCGAGCGCGGCGCCACGCGCATGGACGACAAGACGTCCGATGCGTCGATGGAAAAGCGCAAGAAAGACGGCTACTTCTGACTCCCTGCGGCTGAATGGACGCTCACTGGGCACCACCATTCGCGCGCGGGGGCGCGCTCTTACAGACCCTTCTCTGTAGGAGGCCGCCCCTGCGGCCGATCAGGCGCCATTGAAACCACAGACATTCGCGCGCAGGGGCGCGCTCCTACACAGAACCTGGATCCTGACATGCACAACGAACAACACTTCTCCGCCCTCAAGTTCATCACCTGTGGCTCGGTCGATGACGGCAAGAGCACGCTGATCGGGCGCCTGCTGGTCGACACCAAGGCCGTGCTGCAGGACCACCTGGCCGGCGTGCAGCGCTCAGGCGAGACCGACCTCGCCCTGCTGACGGACGGCCTGAGCGCCGAGCGCGAGCAGGGCATCACCATCGACGTGGCCTACCGTTACTTCAGCACCGAAAGCCGCAAGTTCATCATCGGTGACGCGCCCGGCCACGAGCAGTACACCCGCAACATGGTCACGGCTGCATCGAGTGCCGACGCCGCCGTGGTCTTGGTGGACGCCATCAAGCTCGACTGGTCCAACCCCGCACTCGAATTGCTGCCGCAGACCCGCCGCCACTCGCTGCTGGTCAACCTGCTGCGCGTGCCGTCCATCGTGTTCGCCATCAACAAGCTCGACGCCGTCGAAGACGCGGCGCTGGCCTTCAAAAACATCGCTGCAGCGCTGGACAAGTTCACCCGCGAAGCCGGTATCCGCGCCACGGCCGTGGTGCCGGTCTCGGCCCTCAAGGGCTGGAACGTGGTGGACAGCCACGCAGGCTGGTGCGGCTACACCGGCCCCAGCCTGCTCGAGATCCTCGAAGAGCTGCCGGTCACCCCGGCCGAGACCGATGTGGCCTTCAGCTTCCCGGTGCAGTGGGTCGAGAAATTCCACGACTCCGGCGTGACCACCCAGGGCCGCCGCGTGTTCTGGGGCCGCGTGGCCACCGGCTCCATCGCCCCCGGCCAAAGCGTCAAGGTCTTCCCCAGCGGCCAGACCGCTGTGGTGTCCCAAGTGCTGTCGGCGACCCGCCAGCCGCAAAGCAAGGCCGCCGGCCACAGCGCGGGGATCGTGCTCGACCGCGAGGTGGACGTGTCGCGTGGGGATTGGATTCTGGCCTCAGAAGAAGATGCTTCGCGCGCGGGGGCACGCTCCTACAACGCGCAGGGGGAACGCACAATCAACACGACTGTGGCCTGGATGGACGACGAGCCGCTGTTGCCCGGACGCGTGTATTGGGCGCTGCACGGCCACCGCTGGGTCAAGGCCAAGGTGCAGCGCGTGGTGCACCGCCTGAACGTCAACACCTTGGCCGAAGAAGAAGCCACCGAGCTGACCCCCAACGCCATCGGCCACGTCACGCTGGCCCTGCAAGAGCCGCTGGTCACCCTGCCGTTTGCTCAATCGCGCATCCTGGGCGCGATGGTGCTGGTGGACACCGCCAGCCACAAGACCTCGGGCGCCGTACTGGTGAACTGAGTCCCTTAAAATCAGGGTTTCCGACAGGGGCCGGTCACTGACCGGCCCCGTCCCCATTTCAAGAGTCCGCCATGACCCACGTTGTTACCGAAAACTGTATCCGCTGCAAATACACCGACTGCGTCGATGTGTGTCCGGTGGACTGCTTCCGCGAAGGCCCGAACTTCCTGACCATCGACCCCGATGAGTGCATCGACTGCGCCGTGTGCATCCCCGAGTGCCCGGCCAACGCCATCTTTGCCGAGGAAGACCTGCCGGCCGACCAGCAGCACATGATCAAGCTCAACGCCGAGCTGGCCCAGCTGCCAACCTGGAAGAGCATCACCAAGCGCAAGGCCCCGCTGCCTGACGCCGACGAGTGGAAAGACAAGACCGGCAAGCTGGCCGAACTGGTCCGCTGACTCCCGCCATGGCCACCCCGATCGACACCGACGCACTCGTGATCGGGGCGGGCCCCGTAGGCCTGTTCCAGGCCTTCCAGCTCGGCCTGCAGGGCATCGCCTGCCACATCGTCGACGCCCTGCCCCATGTGGGCGGCCAGTGCGCCGAGCTTTACGCCGACAAACCCATTTACGACATCCCCGGCATCCCGGTCTGCACCGGGCTTGAGCTGGTGGAGCGCCTGCAGCAGCAGATCGCGCCCTTCAAGCCGACCTTCCATCTGGGGCAGACCGTCGAGACCCTGGAGGCTGAGGCCGACGGCCGCTGGCTCGTCGCCACCGACCGCGGCAGCGTCTGGTTCGCCAAAACCATCTTCATCGCCGCCGGCGTCGGTGCCTTCGTGCCACGCAGCCTGCCGATCGAGGGCATCGCGTCACACCTGGGTCGCCAGGTCTGGTTCGGCTCGCAGCCCCTGCCCGACATCAAAGGCCAGCACCTGCTGGTCACGGGCGACGGCGACAGCGCGCTGCAAACCGCGCTCGACGCGCAGGCCACGGCTGTGAGCGTGACGCTGATGCACCGGCGCGAGCAGTTCAGCGCCAAGCCCGAGCGCATCGAGGCCTTGCGCGCCGCACAGGCTGCGGGCCGCGTGCGCTTCGTGGCCGGCCAGCCCACGGCCCTCGTCACCGAAGGCGAGCGCCTCATCGGCCTGCAATACCTCAACGCCGAAGGCCAGGAAGTTCCCCTGCCCTGCGACCAGCTCGTGATGGCGCTCGGCCTGTCGCCCAAACTCGGGCCGGTGGCGCAGTGGGGCTTGCAGATCGAGCGCAAGCAGCTCGTGGTCAACACCGAGACCTTCGCGACCTCGGCGCCCGGCATCTTCGCGGTGGGCGACATCAACACCTACCCGGGCAAGAAAAAGCTCATCCTGTGCGGCTTCCACGAAGCCACGCTGGCGGCCTTCGGTGCCGCTGCCCACCTGTGGCCGAATGACAAGACCCTGCTGCAGTACACCACCACTTCCACCACGCTGCACCAGCGTCTGGGCCTGATTTAAAATCTGCATCGCTGCAGCATCGCTGCGGCATCCGCTGGGGGTGTTGGCACCGTCAAATGTGCCGACTGAGAAAGTCCCTTTGAACCTGATTGAGGTAATCCTCGCGCAGGGAAGCCTGACTGATGGACCCGGGCCTTGTTGCTCCGGGATACGGCCATCACCAGTCCTCCACTGCTTTGATGCCAATGTGCAGAAAGAGCATGGACCATGTCCAACGCCAAATCGCCGTCCGCGGCGCTCTCACCCGTTGCGCCTGAAGAGCGCGTCTTCGGTTTCTCTTCCCATCTTTCACTGTGGTTCAGCCTGGGCGTAGGCCTGCTGGTGATCCAGGTCGGCGCCTATCTTGTGCCTGCAGTGGGCACAAGCGACGCGCTATGGGCCATCGCGCTGGGCTCGCTCATCGGCGCAGGCCTGCTGGGCTGGACGGCGGCCATCGGCACCCGCACCGGTCTGTCGAGCGCCGGACTCATGCACGCCACCTACGGCAGTGCTTTTGCGCGACTCCCAGTGGTCCTGAACATCGTGCAGCTGCTGGGCTGGACAGCTTTTGAGTTGGTGGTCATGCGAGACGGCACCCTGGCCATCGTGAACAAGGCCTTTGGCACTGCACACGGCACGCTTGGCCTCGTGCTGGCCACGCTGCTTTGGGGTGGCGTGCTGGCACTTTTGATGACAGGGTCCATGCTGACGCTGGTGCGCCGCTTCGTCGCGCGTGTGGGCTTGCCGCTGGTGGTGCTGTCGCTGCTTTGGCTGAGCTGGCACTTCCTGGGTGTGTTGCAGAGCAAAGGGTGGGAAGCCTTCATGCAGCGACCAGGCAATGGCTCCATGAGCATGTTGTCCGCACTTGGCCTGGTCATGGCCATGCCGGTGTCGTGGCTGCCCCTGGTGGCCGATTACGCACGCCACGGTCGCAGCAGCCGCAGCACACTGGGTGGCACCTGGCTGGGCTATGCACTCGCGAACGCCTGGTGTTACGCACTGGGCGTGCTGGTGGCCAGCGTGAGCGAGCCCGGCACCGACCTGGTCACAGCGTTGCTGCTGGCCCAGGGCGGCCTGCTGGCACTGGGCTTGATCCTTCTGGACGAGCTCGACAACGCCTACGGCGATGTGTATTCGGCCGCGGTCTCCAGCAGCAGCCTGCGCCAAGGCTCCTTGCGCCGCTGGGGCGTGTGGATTGCTGTGGTCTGCACCGGCATGGCCATGGTGCTGCCCATGCACAGCCTGGAGCCCTTCCTGCTCATGCTCAGCTCAGTCTTCGTGCCACTGTACGGTGTGATCCTGGGCCGCCTGGGTCTGGGCAACGCCGCGCAGCCCGAGCGTACGGCAGTGGATCGCACGGCCGTGCTCCTTTGGGTTCTGGGTATCGTCGTCTATCACAGCGTCGAGCGACTGGCCCCGCAGTGGGGCGCTTCGCTGGTGTCGCTGGGTCTGACCTTTGCGCTGGCTGCGCTCACCCGGAATCACACCGGGCAGGGGCAGGCTGCCTGATATGCCATGCGCCTTGCGTCCCAAGCCAGCCCATCAGGGCCATGGGTTCACAAGGGCATGCGCTGAGTCGGCACGGGGGCATGGCCGTGGTTGAGCGGGCCGTGACCGTGGCCGGTCTGCACATGGGCACCTTCGGCGATGGCGCGCAGGATGTACGCGCGTGCGCGCTGCACTGCTTCTTCGAGCGACAGGCCCTGCGCCAGGTGCGCGGCAATGGCCGAGGACAGGGTGCAGCCCGTACCGTGCACATTGCGGCTGGGGATGCGCTGCGACGCCAGCCGCATGCTGGGGGCGCCGGTCTGCACCAGCAGGTCCACCACCTCATCGCCCGAGAGGTGCCCGCCCTTGACCAGTGCGGCGCGTGCACCCAGCGCCAGCAGGCGGCGGCCCGCATCCTCGAGCGCCTGCGCGCCGTCGATAGGACGTCCGATCAGCAGCGCAGCCTCGTCCAGGTTTGGCGTGACCACGCTGGCGCGCGGAAACAGTTCATGCACCAGCACATCCACCGTCTCTTCGGCGATCAGTCGGTCACCGCTGGTGGCCACCATCACCGGGTCCAGCACCACGCGCTGCAGCTTGTAGTGGTCGATCGCCCAGGCCACGGTGCGGACCACCTCAGGCGTGTGCAGCATGCCGATCTTGACCGCATCGGCACCGATGTCACCCAGCACCGAAGCCAGCTGCGCACGCAAAAACTCGGGCGGCACCGCATGGATGGCCTGCACGCCCTGTGTGTTCTGCGCCGTCAGCGCGGTGATCGCCGTCATGCCGTAGCAGCCGAGCGCGGCAAAGGTCTTGAGGTCGGCCTGAATGCCTGCACCGCCACCACTGTCGGAGCCGGCAATGGTGAGCACGCGCACGTAACGCTGGGTGGGTGTGGGAAACTGTGCTTGCATGGCCTCGATTATCTTGGAGAACACATCATGAGCCCCCACGTTGATCACTTCGTGTATTCACTGCCCCTCGAGGGGGCGCCGTTCTCCTTGGGACGGCCCGGCGGAGAACGGTCATGAGTTTTGATGTGGTGGTGCTTGGCGCCGGCCTGATGGGCCGGTTGCTGGCGCTGGCGCTGGCCCGGCAGGGAGCGCGCGTGCAGGTGCACGACGCGCACGGTCCCGAGGCCACGCACTCGGCGGCCCGTGCGGCCGCCGCCATGCTGGCGCCCCTGGCCGAATCAGCCATCACCGAACTGCCGGTGGTACGCATGGGCCTGCACGGTCTGACGCGCTGGCCCGAGCTGCTGGCCACGCTGCCAACGCCGGTGTACTTTCAGCAAGCCGGCACGCTGATCCTCTGGCACCGGCAGGACCAGGCCGAAGCCCGGCGCTTTGAGGGTCTGGTCCGCCGCACCCACGCGCAGCTGCCCGACTTGTCTGCCCCCGAAGCGCTGGACGCCCGGCGGCTGGCTGAGGTGGAGCCGGCCACTGCCGGCCGCTTTGCGCAAGGCCTGTACCTGCCGGGTGAAGGCCAGCTTGACAACCGCCAGCTGCTGGACGCCCTGCATCTGGCGCTGCAGCAGGCCGGCGTTGAGCTGCACTGGCACAGCCCCGTGAACGACCCGGACAAGGGCCACGACGCCGCCAGCCTGCGCGCCGCCTTCCCCCATGCCGGCCAGATCGTGGACTGCCGCGGTCTGGGTGCGCGCGTGGCCTGGCGCGCGCTGCGCGGTGTGCGCGGTGAGGTGGTGCGCCTGCACGCCCCAGGTGTGCAACTGCAGCGCCCCACACGCCTGATCCACCCGCGCTACCCGATCTACATTGCACCCAAGCAAGATGGCCTGTTCGTCATCGGCGCCACCGAGATCGAGAGCGAAGACCTCTCGCCCGCCAGCGTGCGCTCCACGCTGGAGCTGCTGAGCGCGGCCTACACGGTGGACAGCGGCTTTGCCGAAGGCCGGATTCTCGAAATAGCGACCCAGGCCCGCCCCACCTTGCCCGACAACCTGCCCGCCCTGCGCCCGCTGGGCGACGGCGTGATGCAGGTCAACGGCCTGTACCGCCATGGCTACATGATTTCTCCCGCCGTGCTGGACGCCACGCTGCAGTGGCTGGCCACAGGCGACAGCGCACTGGCTCGAGAATGGCAACTGATTCACGACCACCCATGACCACCCTCGACATCACTCTGAACGGCCAACCGCTGCAACTGCCGGCCGGCGCCACCCTGCTGGATGCCGCGCAGGCCAGCGGGGTGCAGCCCCCCTTTGCGGCGGCCGTCAACCTGCAGTTCGTGCCCCGCTCCCAATACAACCAAACGCTTCTCCAAACCGGCGACCAGGTGGAGCTGATCTCCCCCGTCACCGGCGGGTAAAAACATGATGCAAGACGATTTCATCCTCTACGGCCAGCGCCTGCAAAGCCGCCTGCTGCTGGGCACCTCGCGCTACCCCTCGCCGGCCGTGCTGGCCCGCGCCATCGAGCGCAGCCGCCCCGGCATGCTCACGGCCTCGCTGCGCCGCCAGACCGCCGGAGGCGACAGCCACAGCGGCTTCTGGGACCTGCTGCGCCAGTGCGGCGTGCCGGTGCTGCCCAACACCGCCGGCTGCCACAGCATCCAGGAAGTGCTGACCACCGCCGAGATGGCGCGCGAAGTGTTCGAGACCGACTGGATAAAGCTCGAACTGATCGGCGACGACTACACGCTGCAGCCCGACACCCTCAATCTGGTGGACTGCGCCGACCGCCTGCTGCGCATGGGCTTTCGGGTGCTGCCCTACAGCACCGACGACCTTGTGCTTTGTCAGCGTCTGGTGGACGTGGGCTGCCAGGCCGTCATGCCCTGGGCCGCGCCGATTGGCACCGGCAAAGGCCCGGTCAACCCCGGCGCGCTGCGCACCCTGCGCGAACGGCTCGATGTGCCGCTGATCGTGGACGCCGGTCTGGGCCTGCCATCGCACGCATGCCAGGTCATGGAATGGGGCTACGACGGCGTGCTGCTCAACACCGCCGTGGCGCTGGCCCAACATCCGCCCGCCATGGCCGAAGCCTTTGCCGATGCCGTGCGCGCCGGCCGCAGCGCCCACCGCGCCGGCGCCATGACCCCGCAGGACGTGGCCCAGCCCAGCACGCCGGTCATGGGCATGCCCTTCTGGCACCACAACTGACATCCGAGCTGAAAGGCCCGACATGAACCTCCAGCTTGCACAAGAGATCCTCGCGCAGCACGCCGCGCAGCTGCAGACCGGCACACCCCTGCCGCTGCACGATTGCATTCGTCCGGACGATGCGGCCCAGGGCGAACAGGCCGCCAGCGTGCTGGCTGCCTGCCGCAGCATGGGTTTTGTCGAAGACGATGCCCGGCTGCTGGCCCGCGCATGGATGGCGCAGACCCTTCGCACCGGCCGTTTTGACCCCTCAGCGTGGCCCGATACCGCCAAAGACTTTGGCGTGGACACCAGCCCGCGCGCCGATGCTTTCGCGCCCTGCCCTCAGCGCCTGGGCCTGTACGCCGTCCTGCCCGACGCCGATTGGGTGGGCCGCATGGCCCGCGCCGGCGTGCCCACGCTGCAGCTGCGCTTCAAGTCCGATGACCGCTCGGCCATTGCCCGTGAGGTGCAGGCTGCCGTGCGGGCGGTGCAAGGCACGGACAGCCTGCTCTTCATCAACGACCACTGGCGCGAAGCCATCGACGCCGGCGCGTACGGCGTGCACCTGGGTCAGGAAGATCTGGAAGGCGCTCGCGAGCACCTGCAAACCATCCGCGCCGCCGGCCTGCGTTTGGGCCTGAGCACGCATGGCTACGCCGAACTGCTGCGCGCCGAAAGCGTGGCCCCCAGCTACCTCGCGCTCGGTGCGGTCTACCCCACCACCCTCAAACGCATGGCCACCGCCCCACAAGGCCCGGGCCGGCTGGCCGCCTATGCCCGGCTGATGCGCCATCGCCCGCTGGTCGCCATTGGCGGCATTGACCATGCGCGGCTTGCTGAAGTGCTGCCCAGCGGCGTGGGCTCGGTGGCAGTGGTGCGCGCCCTGGTGGCCGCGGCCGACCCGGTGGCGCAAGCGCAGCGCTTCATGGATCGCATCGCGCAAGGTCAGAACGCGCTATGAATCCGGCTATAATGCGAGGCTATTCCCCGATAGCTCAGTCGGTAGAGCGCCGGACTGTTAATCCGTAGGTCCCTGGTTCGAGCCCAGGTCGGGGAGCCAAAATTCAATTTGAAATCAAGGACTTGGAGAAATCCAAGTCCTTTTTTATTTCCGGCCGCACCGGCATCACCTTGTGACCGCGTACTTGGCCAAACGCTGTCTTGGCAACAGCAGCAGGTCACCGGCGCTGAACGACCTTCGCCAATCTCTGTGCACCTCCCACGGCGGTTCCCCATCGGCAATCTGGGGTCAATAAATCATAATTTTTGTACATCAATAAATATAATTACACTGAAACATCGTAAAGCCGATCAAACAATATCAAAAACACAAAAAATGAAAATACGCTTGATCGTGATCGCAGCCACCTGCGTGGCGTACACATTGCTTGACCTGCTGAACCACTATGTTTTTCGCGCGCTGGAGTTCAAGCAGATGGTGCATTGGATCTACCTGCCCAGTGGCCTGCGCTTGGCCTTTGTTCTGATCTTTGCCGCCATGGGCGCGATCGGCGTGGCGTTCGGTTCTGCTCTGATCGGTTTTCTGCACTACTTTGCGCATGACCCCATGACAGCATTGTTGACAGGCATGGGTTCGGGTCTGGCCCCTTACCTGGCACGGTATGCCTGCCATGACTGGCTGAACATGGACCTCGAACTGAGAAACCTCACGCCAGCCAAATTACTGGCGATCTCCGTGGTGTTCGCAGTGATGAGTGCAAGCCTGCAGCAAGCGGTGTTGCTCTGGCGCGGCTACACCGATCAATTTGCACAAGACACATTCGTCATGGCTTCTGGTGATCTGTTGGGAACGATCATCGTGATCTACCTGGCCAAGCTGACGATACTGGCTGTCGGTGCAAGCTTAAAGTCCCGTTGAAATGACCTTGCCCAGACTGTTGGCGTATTGAAACCCTTTGTCAGTAGGAACGAGGAGCTTGGTTCTGCGATCGCGATCGTCGATCTGGGCGCTGACCATGTCCAGTTTGCGCAACCGCACCAGGCGCTTGTGCAGTGTGGCCGGTGAACCCAAGGATTTGATGTCAATGGCCTGACGGACCGACAGGGGCTGCTGGGCAGCCCAGGCCTGGAGAATTTTCTCGAACAATGCCCGTTCATTGACCCCAAAAGTGTCCATGCCCGGCATCGCCACCACGGTGGCTGCCAGGTTCAAAAAGCGCAGATAGGCCTCGAGAAAAGGATACTCTTTGACAGTTTTCATAAAAACACTGATTCTTAAAAAGATATTTTCCCACGAATTGGTAAAAGCCTGTCTCAGTGTGTAAGTTTGAAGAAAATTTCATTTAATTTAGTAATTAGGTATTTTTTTAGCGTCGTCCGATCGCATCAATGGACCGTCTTGTGAATACCGCCAGTGGATGGCGGCAGCGGCCAGAAATCAAAAAATGTGCGGTGCTGGAAAAGCTTGGTGCTGCGCCTGTGTGAGCTGTTTCCCGCAAGATGCCCCGCTACCTGTATCACCGTATTGAGTGCCAACGCCCTGCAAAGCAAAGTTCCCGGCGGTGCATGCCACCGCCCACTGTTTTCAAGGAGTTTCACATGAGTTCACTCACCAGCCGCAGCAGCAGCCTGTTCGACGACTTCTTCAAGGATTTCGCCCAAGGCTTTTTCATCAAACCGCTGCAGGGCGAGACCTTGCCGGCAGCCGGACAGATCCGCATGGATGTCAAGGAGACTGCAGAGGCCTACACGATTGAAGCGGAAGTGCCCGGCGTCCCCAAAGAAGCCATCCATGTCACGATCGATGGCAACACGGTCACCGTGAAAGCTGAAGTCAAGAAAGAGGAGTCTCGCGCCGGCGAGTCGTGCCTGCGCAGCGAGCGTTATTACGGCGCTGCCGCCCGAAGCCTGACGCTGCCAGCCGCCATCAATAACCAGCAGGCGAAGGCTCACTATGACAAGGGCCTTCTCACCCTGACCTTGCCCAAATCTTCACCGTCGAGCAGCCGGGAGCTGGCGATTCAATGAAAGACGCCCGCTGCGCGGGGCAGCAGGCCAATCTTGGGCATGGACAGTCCGTCAGTTGGCGTAACGCGTGCGGGCATTGATGCCCGCCAGCAACTCTGGCAGGGCTTGCCAGGCACTGGAGATGTCGCGCACCAGCCCCGTGACTTCGGCCAGCGTTTGCAGGTCGTTGTAGGCATTGACGTGCAGGATCCGGCGGGTCAGATAGCCATACAGGTCATTGAGGTTATGGGCCAGCTCGCCGCCACGCTCGAAATCCAGGGCGCCTTGCAGTCCGACCACAATGCGGGAGGCGCGTGCCAGGGCTTTGGATTTGTCTTCGATGTTGCCGTTCTGGATATGGCCGCTGGCGGCTGCCAGGCTTTCACTCAACCCGTCAAACAGCATCTGGATCAACTGCACATTGTCAGCACCGGCCACGCCGGTGACCAACTGGACAGAACCGTAACTCTGGACTGCTCGTGTGTAAGCACGCATGAACTGGACTCCTCAACTGCTTACCCTGTGTATCGGACAGGGTCAGGAAAACTTGAGGCCGTCTTGATCAGGCTTGCGGATGAACTTTGGGAGGCGTCTCGGAGGCGGGAACCGCAGACAGGTCATCCGCTACAGGTGCCAGGACAGGCTGTGGTGCAGCCTCGGAGGGAGCACCCGCATCCTGACCAGAGGGATCTGGCATCAAGGCACTGGAAAGTGGTTCCTGCAAGACCAGCTGGACCTTGGCAAACAACTGCTGACCCGCATCATCCAGCGCAGCACGGATCGGCCCCCAGGACTCCTGAGGCACCTGCACGGAGTCGAGACCGCATTTGTATAGGGCATTGGCCTGTGCGGCGGGAATCCAGGATTCAACAGGCGCCTTGGCGGTACGGATCATGCGGGTGTTCTTGGGCTCCCCCGAAAGCCCTCGCTGGCCGTCTTTCACCCCCTCCTCGAAAAGGGACTGGATGTGCTTGTGCAGCACCAGCTCATAACGCGCCCGCAGCTCCTGCAGGTTCTGCTCGGTCAGGCCCTCTGGTGCCTTGCCACTGAGCGCGTCCCACAATTTTTTTCCAGCCAGGTTGAAAAAAGGATCCTGGGAGGCGGAGGGATTCGTCGTCACGGTCTGGGCGACCCGACGGGTTTCCTTTTCGATGCTGTTGACCCGGTCAACCAGATAAACGATCAGAACGATGACCACCAGCAGGCCAATGGCCAGGAAGGCGTTGACCAGGGCGTCCATGGACTCAGGCGTCTGAGGACGCCGCTCCCGACCCGGCACCAGCTTGCGCCTGCTCCGCAGCTTTTGCCTGCGCCTCGGCCTCGGCAGCGAGCTCCTCGCGCAGGAAGGTCAGCGCCTGAAACGGCTCTTCCAGGCCGAGTTCGTATTTGGACAGCTGGTTGACGATGCCTTGCACGGCATCGATGGCCTGCTGCGCGGTGATTTGTACACGCTGGTATTTGGAGCCCAACGCAAAAATGTCTCGCGCAAACTCGTCAGGGAGGTAAACGTAGACCTCGGTTTCGCCAGATTTGATTTTCTGGAATCGGGATGCAGAGGGCTCTTCTGGCAAGGGATCGCCGTTGGCCAGGGCCACAGCCGCCCGCTCCTGCCAGCTGGCCGTCTGCTCGGCACCTGCCACAAAGGTTTTGTCCACATGCGCCCGGCACAGCAGGCCCATGCGCATCTTCATGCTGCGGGCCTCGCGCGTGTCTTCAGTCAGGGAAATGACTTTCTCGTACGCCGCCTTGGCGCGCTTCATCTCTTCTTCGGGATTGTTGCGCTTGAACAGGAACATGGTTGGCCAGTTGATTTCAGCTTCAGCCGATCTGGAGTTGCTGCCGCAGTTTTTTCACCACCGTCGACAGGATTTGGCTGACTCTGGACTCGGTGACGCCCAGAACTTCCCCGATCTCCTTGAGATTGAGCTCGTCGACGTAGTATAGCGACATGACCATGCGCTCGCGCTCGGGTAAATGCTCAATCGCCTGTACCACGGCCTGCATGAACTCGGCCTCTTCCACCATGATCTCTGGCTGCTGCGCAGCGTCGGCGGGCATGCTCATGACCTCGTCGCTGACCACCTCCATCGAGAAGGTTTCGAAACGCTTGGCCTGGCCGCGCTCACGGTGAAACTCCTCGAGGTTCTTGCCCATGAACTCGGCCAGCTCGGCCTGCGTCGGCGCCCGGCCCAGCTCGGCACCCAGGACATGCACGGCCTCGTTCTCGTTTTTGTTGAACGCCACGGCTGAACGCGGTAAAAAAGACTGCCGGCGCACTTCGTCGAGGATGGCCCCACGGACACGGCTGAGCGCGTAGTGCTCAAACTCGTGGCCTTTGGTGGGGTCAAACGACCGTGCGGCTTCGATCAGGCCCACCATGCCGACCTGGATCAATTCGTCCAGCTCCATGAATGGCGGGATGCGCGCCTTCAGGTGCACCGCCACCCGCTTGACCATGGCCATGTGGCCCATGATCAGCGATTCATGCCGGTTGTCGACCTGCTCATAGAGGGAAACGTCTCTGGCCACGTCTGCCTTTCAATGACCCGGGTGGAGCATGCGCTCCATGAAAAACTGGATCCGGCCAGAGGCCTGATCGATCGGCGGCAACTGGTCGATTTCCTCGGCCAGCAGACGGAAATCGCGGGATGCGGCGCAGCCGGGCGCGAACTCCAGCACCGATTGGTACTTGCGCAAGGCCTGCAGGACCATCTCATCGGACTCGATGGCATGCGCATAGCGGATCGACACCCCCAGAAAGCGGTTGCAGACGTCGTTCATACGCCGATACAGCTGCTTGCCCTGCTGGGCATCCGCCACCATGTTGGGGATCAGGTAGATTTCATCGAGGCCTTGCTCCGTGGTCATGACCTTGATGAGCCCATACGCATCGGCAATGGATGCCGGCTGGTCACACACCACCACGAAACGCCGCTGACAGGCGGCCATGAACTCCAGCACGGCAGGCGCAATGCCGGCCGCCACGTCCACCACCAGGTAATCCACGGGCTCGCGCAAGCTGTCAAAGGCGTGGACCATGCTGGCGATCTGCACCGTGTCGAGCGCCGCGATGTCACGCAGGCCGGACGCACCAGGCACCAGGCGCACGCCTTGTGCGGTGGTGACGATGACTTCATCCAGGGTTTTCTCGCCCCGCATCACGTGTCCGATGTTGAACGGCGCATGCGCACCCAGAGCGATCTGGGCATTGGCCATGCCCAGATCCGCATCAAGCAGCATGACCTTGTGTCCCCGCTGGGCCAAAGCCACTGCAAGGTTGATGGAGACGGTGGTCTTGCCCGCCCCGCCTTTGCCACTGGCCACCCCGATCACCTGGGTGTGCACTTGTTTATCCATTCAGGACCTTTGTTTTCGCGGAAGTGGTCCGCCGACGTGTTTTCTTGACCGGCATGTCGATGGACATACCCTGAGGCTGCAGGCCACCGAGGGCCAGGTCCACCAGGGCAGACGCATCAAAGGCCAGAGGGGCCACGCTGGACTGGTGGCTGCCACCGATGGCAGCCACGGGCAGAGCGTGGTCGCACAAAGCCTTCAAAACATGCCAGGGATGCGCCGCCTCGTCGAACTTGGTGAGCATGACCGACTTCCAGGACAGCTCGCAAGCATCGAAGATTTTGCGCACATTGGTGACTGTAGCATCCAGCGGCAGTACGGCATGCAGGGCCACAGCGCCACCCAAGGCCTGCAGCGCACCGGCGTGCTTGAGGAAATCGGTGCCCGGTGTGTCGACCCAGATCACCTTGTAGTGCGAGAGCTCACCCAGCAGAACCTCCAGCGTCGCCACGTCGGCCGCCCGGTAGCAACTGACGCCAGACTGTGCCGCCAGCACCTGCAGCTGGCTCCAGGCCCCGGCCTTGGTGTCGGCAAAACTGATGATGGCCATCTCTTCTGCCGGAATCTGGGTGGCGGCCACTTGCACCATGCGCGCGATCATGACGCTCTTGCCGGCGCCCGAGGGCCCGACCAGCGCCTGCACCCCACGGGCTGGCCAGACCGCCTTGCGGCGTTTGATGGCCTCCGTCAGGCTTTGATGGACTTTGGGCCAGGCCTCGGTCACGGTCTCGCAGTCTTGCACGGCGTCGGCCATCAGGGTGCGCAGACTGGCCGGCACGCCCAGCTCCTGCATGTGGGAAAACCAAGCGGTCAACTCGGCGCTCAAGCCCTGTCCCGACTGCCACATGGCCACCTGCCGGTTGAGGTTGAACTCCTGGCGCAAGGCCGCGATCTCCTGGCGCAGCAACTCGACGGTGTCGCGGCTGCGGCGCAAATCGTCGGCATCGGCCTGCTGCTGCTCCTGGACCGTGGACACAGAGACCACCTGCTCGCGATCGATCACGGGGACAGTCGCATCGGCCACGGCAAGCGCCTCGGGCGCTGCGGGTTCAGGCGATTCGATGCTGACCTTGAACACCTCGGAAAACGCCACAAAGCGGTCCTGATCCGGCGATGGGGCAACGGGGTGCAACGCTTTCGACTCGGCGGCCAGCGCGTCTTCCTGGGTATCGATCGCCACAATCAGTTCGGTCTGGTTGTCCACCCGTTGGCTTGAAATCACCAGAACATCGGGGCCATACAGCTGAAGGGCCTTGTCATTGGCTGCGCGGCTGTCGCGCGCGAGGATGCGTTTGAGTTCCATGGTTCATCAGCCCTTGCTTGCTGGATGGTTGTTGCGGGGACCCGCTTGCACGGTGGAGACCACCTTGACGGACTGGTCGTCCGGAATTTCGCTGTAGGACATCACGGTCAGTTCGTTGACGCGGTAACGCACGACCTTGGACATCCATGCGCGAATGGGAGGCGAGACCACCAGCACCGCGGGCAGGCCCTGCTCTTCCATGTCCTTGGCGTTTTCACGCAGGGCGCTGAACAGGCCTTCGGCCAGACTGGGCTCCAGCACCATGCCCGTGCTGCCGCCGTTTTGCTGCAGCACGTTGTGCAGCAACTGCTCGAGCTGTGGATCCAGGGTCATCACCGACAGGGTGTCGCGGTTTTCCAGCAACCCCTGAACGATCATGCGACCGAGCTTGGGGCGCACCAGACCGGTCAATTGCTCGGGGTCCTGGGTGCGTGCGCTGGCCTCTGTCAGGGCTTCGGCCAGACTGCGCATGTCACGGATGGGCACGCCTTCCTGCAACAGGTTCTGCAGGGTGCGGGTCACCACGCCCAGCGACAGCTTGCCCGGCACGAGTTCTTCCACCAGCTTGGGCGATTTGGCGGCCAGCTTGTCCAGCAACTTCTGGGTTTCGTCATGGCTGAGCAGCTCGCTGGCGCTATCGCGCAGCACCTTGTTCAAATGCGTGGCAATGGCCGTGCTGGGATCCACCACGGTGTAACCCAGTGCACGGGCCTGATCGCGCATGAGGGGCTCGATCCAGACCGCCTCCAGACCGAAGGCCGGTTCGCGGGTGGGCTGCCCCTCGACGCGGCCGTACACCTTGCCAGGGTTGATGGCCAGCTCGCGCCCGACGCGCACCTCGCCGCGGCCGCGGACCACGCCGTTGAGCAGGATCTGGTAAGTGTCGGGCTCCAGATTGAGCGCATCGCGGATGCGCACCGGCTGGACCAGAAAGCCCAGCTCGGCCGACAGCTTCTTGCGCACGCCTTTGACGCGCGTCATCAACTGACCGCCTGATTCCGGGTTGACCAGCGGAATCAGGCCGTAGCCGATTTCCAGGCCGATCAGATCGACTTGCTCGACATCGTCCCAATCGAGTTCCTTGGGCGCATCGGTCGCTGCAGGTGCCTCTTGCGCCACCCCTTTTTCCAGCTCGATCTGTTTGCGCAGGGCCATGAAACCCAGTCCGGCCGTGACGGCAGCCAGCAGCAGAAAAACCAGATGCGGCATGCCCGGCACCATGCCCATGACCGCCAGAATCCCGGCGGCAATGAACAGGGCTGGTGGGTTCGACAGCTGGCTGGACGCCTGCTCCGTCATGGATTCAGCCGTGGTGACCCGCGTCACGATGATGGCCGTGGCCAGCGACAGGAACAGCGCCGGAATCTGGGCCACCAGACCGTCACCAATCGTCAGCAGCACATAGGTGCGGCCAGCTTCGGCAAAAGGCATGCTGTGCTGACCGATGCCAATCGCCAGACCGCCGACCAGGTTGATCAGCAGGATCAGGATGCCGGCCATCGCGTCGCCACTGACGAATTTGGAGGCACCGTCCATCGAGCCGAAGAAGTCCGATTCCTGGGACAGTTCTTCGCGGCGCTTTTTGGCTGTGGCCTGGTCGATCACCCCGGCATTCAGGTCGGCGTCAATCGACATCTGCTTGCCCGGCATGGCGTCCAGGGTGAAGCGGGCATTGACCTCGGAGACGCGGCCCGCGCCCTTGGTCACCACCACAAAGTTGATGATGGTCAGGATCACGAAGATGATGAAACCGACCACAAAGTTGCCGGAGATCACGAATTCGCCGAACGCGGCAATCACTTTGCCGGCGGCATCGTGGCCCTGGTGACCATTGACCAGCACCACCCGCGTGGAGGCCACGTTCAGGGCCAGGCGCAGCATGGTGGCAAACAGCAGCACCGAAGGAAAGGACGAGAAATCCAGCGGCTTGCGGGTGTTGATGGCGATCATGATCACCACCAGCCCCACCAGGATGTTGAAGGTGAACAGCACATCCAGCAGCAGCGGCGGCAAGGGCACCACCAGCATGGCCATGATGACCAGCACCAGGGCAGGAATGCCCAGGCCGGTGAAGTCATAACGACCCAGGCTCTGTCGGATAGTTGACAGACTCATCACGCTCATGTTCAGCCAGAAAATGTTTTGAAATCAATCACTTGGAGGAATTTCCAGGTCTTGCCCCCTGTTGCATGCAAAGGGCATGCCATCGGCTCCGACAGTGCCAGTGGGTCTGCCGGGCATGGGAACCGGCGCCAGCACAGCGCAAAGCTGGTGCATTAATTGCAATGAGAAGACAAAGCCCGCCAGGGCGGCAAAAAATTGCCGCTTTGGGTCCATGCCCTTGCGAAAAGACACCATGCCACTCAACGCCCTCGATATCGGAAGCGCCACGCCTGCCAACAAGGAACACACCTTGTTGGCAGCCTCCACAAACGCCGAGCCCGCAGGCAGCGCCGCCTTTGGCCAGGTCATGTCGCGCACCCTCCAGCAAATGGGTCCCGCAGGTCTGGAGCCGACCCAGGCCACAGGCGCCGCAATGCTCTGGTCGCCCCTGTCGCTTTGGGTTGAGGGCAACGGCGGGCAAGGCCTTGCCACCCAGGCCGACACAGACAAAACTGGCGAATCGACCTCTTTGACCGACCCCCCCCTTCTGCCTGCCTGGATGCAAGCCTGGCCAGCCGGCCAGGTCGTGGAGCAGGTCCATGTCGGCCCCAGCCTGCAGGCGATCACGGCCAAAGACGCCGTGCCCGACGATGCCAGCCTGGCCGCTTTTGCCCGGGCCCAGGGGCTGGATGCCCACGCGATTGCCTGGCTGCTCGGCCCGTCCGGCACAGCCCAGCCGAGCCAGCTGGCGTCTGAAAGTCCAGCCACCAGCGCCCTGCAGACCCTCCCGTCCCTTGCGATACCTGCAGCCCCTGGGGCCGCAGGAACCGTTACAGCACCCGGCACACCGACCCTGGATGCACCCTCTTCCCGCATACCCTCGGTTGCCGCTGGTGCGGCGGCACTGGTCAGCGCTGCATCCTGGATGTCCACCCCCCCCGTCCAGCAAAACGCTTCACCCGCCCCCGCCGAGAGCACCCACGACGCCCCGGCCGTGCTGGCCGACAAGGACAGCAGCCCTGCCCTGAGCAGCCTGCGTTGGGCCCAGATGGCCGCGACCGACACATCGATGAGCCCCCCTCGCCTCGGCAAGGCCAGTGAAGACAAAGCATGGAGCGAGTCCGAGCTGGATTTGAGTGAGCTGTCGATTCCTGAACCAGCGATGGCCACAGACCAAGCCCTTGCCTCAGGTGTCGATTCGCCCACACCGACACCGCACGCCGTCCCTGCCAGGGACGCGCCCGCACTGGCGGCGCACAGCGCATCGGTGGCCACTGCGCACGACAAAGCCAGCGCCAGCCCCCAGGCCCAGACCAACAGGCCCAGCGGCGATCAGATGGCGCAATTGGCCGACCAGATGGCGGACGCCATTGGCGAGCGCATGATCCGCGAGTTCGAGCGAGGACACTGGAACCTGCGCCTGATGCTCAAACCTGCCCATCTGGGTCACATCGAGGTGGAAATGCGCATGCGTGCCGGTGAACTCGACGCCAGCTTTGTGGCCCCGCAGGCCGCCACTCGGGAATTGCTGCAAGACGGTCTGTCCCGACTGAAAGAGAGCCTCAGCCAAATGGGCATGGATGTTGCTTCATTGGACGTCAGAACCGGTCAGCAGCGCCAAAATGGCGGAGATCCGACACCCGGTCAGCAACCGATTGCCTCCAACCTTACCAACCGAGAAACTGCAGAAATGCCCGCACAACCCACCACCGCATTCGTCCCGCGCCCCCGGCGTGCGGACGGCTGGGACGTGATGGTTTGACCCCCAACTCAAGGACAAAGATCATGGCTGACGAAGAAGTCGAAGTTGAAGGCAAGAAGAAATCCCCCCTGGTGAAGATCATCATCATTGCGGTGGCGGCCATCGTGCTGCTGGCCGGCACAGTGGTGGGCACCATGTTCCTGACGGGTTTTTTCGACCGCAAGGACATCCATGAAATGGAAAAGCGGCTGGCAGAACTGGAAGCCAAGAACAGCGAACCCAAGGAAGGCGCCTCCGGCCCGCAAAAGGTGGCCAAGGAGTCGCCTGAGCTCACGCGCTTTGAGAACAGCTACATGGAACTGGAAAAACCCCTGGTGTCGAATCTGACGGGCACCCGCAAGGTGATCCAGGTGAGCCTGTCGATCATGACCCACTACGACGAGCGTGTGTTCAAGAACGTGAAGAAGCACGAGCCCGCCTTGCGCTCGGCTGCATTGGACGCCATGCGTCAGAGCACCGAGGCCGACCTCAGCGCACCCGACTTCCGCAAGAACCTGGCCGCCAAGATCCGCGACGACATGAATGCCGTGCTGAGCAAATACGAAGATTTCGGCGGCATCGAAGAAGTCTTCTTCACCAGTTTCGTTGTCCAGTGATCTGTCTTCGATTGCGCCATGGCTGATACCGCACCCCTGCTGAGCCCTGAAGAGCTGGCCGCCCTGTCTGCTGCCGTGGACAGCGGCAGTCTGGCCGTGGACACGGGCTACAACACCGACGCGAGCGTGCGCAAGCACGATCTGACATCGGAAGACAGCAGCCTGGGCATCAACGTCATGTCACTGGACATGATCAACGAGCGCTTCATCCGCCTGTTCCGTCTGGGCATGCTCGAAGTGCTGCGCACCAGCCCGCGCATCAACCCCACCCGCGCGCAGATCGTGCGCTTTGGCGATTACCTCAAGGACCTGCGTGCGCCTTTGTCGGTCAACATCGTGCGCATGAGCCCCTTGCGCGGCTACGCCATGGTGGTCATCGAGCCGACTGTGGTGTTCAGCTCGCTCGACAGCTTCTTCGGCGGTTTTGGCCGCGGGGTCGGGCAGCTGCCCCCTGGACGCCTGTTCACCCCGACCGAGACGCGGATCATCAAAATCATCCTGCAGGTCTTCTTCCGCTCCTTCAAGGAAGCCTGGGCCCCGATCACGCCGGTCGAATTCGAGCATGTGAGCTCAGAAATCAACCCGCAGTTCGCCCAGATTGCCGACGAAAACGATCTGGTTGTCCTCACCCGCTTCGAATCGGAAGTCACGGCCCAGGGCGCCGGCTTTGTCGACATGGTGATTCCGTATGTGGCCCTCAAGCCGGTGCGGGACCTTTTGCGCAGCCGCGTGCAGACAGGCGACGGCGACGAAGAATCCGACAAGGTCTGGCACCAGCAGCTGGCCGAGGCCACGCGCGATGCCGCACTGGAACTGCAGGTCATGCTGGGCAAGCTCGAGATTTCGCTTCAGCAGCTGCAATCCATGCAACCGGGCGATGTGTTGCCCTTCAAGAAGTCCGAACACGCACGCGCCATGATCCGCGACATCCCGGTGTTCGACGTGGAAATCGGCGCCCTGGGCAGCCAGGTCGCCATCAAGATCGCCGGCAGCGTCGGCCCCAGCCCCATGGCCTCGAAATGAGCCGCAAGGAGCCTCCCCCATGACAGAACTCACCTCCCCCGAAACCGGCAGCGAAGACAAGGGCCAGATCCATCCCGACGTGCTGCAGAACATTCCGGTCACCTTGTCAATCGAGGTCGGTCGTGCCGTGATCAAGATCCGTGACCTGCTGCGCCTGACCCAGGGCAGCGTGGTGGAGCTCGACCGCATCGCCGGTGAACCGCTGGACCTGCTGGTCAACAACACCGTCGTGGCGCAGGGCGAAGTGGTGCTGGTCAACGACCGCTACGGCATCCGCCTCACCCGGGTGGTTCCCGCCTCCGAGCGTCTGGACAACCTCTGATCCGACTTTGCGACATTCCCCATGAACAACGGCTTTTTCGACTGGCTGCAATACCTGCTCAGCTTTGCGCTGGTGATTGGTCTGCTGCTGGGCTGCCTTTGGGCTCTGCGCAAACTGCAGTCAGGCGCCGGTGGCGCGCGCGGCCGCTCTGCAGCCCGCCTGAAAGTCGTGGAAACCCTCTCGCTGGGGCCGAGACAAAAAATTGCACTGGTCCAGCTCGATGGGCAAGACGTGCTGCTGGGCATCACCGCCCAGTCGATCTGCGCCTTGAACGTGCCTCCCCCGCGGGTCGGCATGCACATGGACACCCGGGCCTGACACCATGAACCGTCGACTGCTGCCCCTGCTCGTCTTCTTCTTGTTCGCCATGCCACTGGCGGCCCTGGCGGCGCCGGACCTGCCTGGCATCACCGCCAGCCAGACCGCGCGCGGCACCCAGTACAGCCTGAACCTGCAGCTGCTGGCGTTGATGACCACGCTCACGCTGCTGCCCTCGCTGCTGCTGATGATGACCGCCTTCGTGCGGATCGTGATCGTGCTGTCGATCCTGCGCCAGGCCCTGGGCACCGGTCAGACCCCGCCCAATATGGTGATTGTGGGCCTGGCGCTGTTCCTGACCCTGTTTGTCATGTCGCCCGTCTTGGGCGACGTCTACCAAAATGCTCTGGCGCCCTACATGAACCAGGGCATGTCGTTCGACCGCGCCCTGGCCATTGCCGAAAAGCCGCTGCGTGCCTTCATGCTCAACCAGACCCGCGAAGACGACATCGCCATGTTCATGGAAATCGCCCGCAACCAGGCGGTCTCCAGCCCGAAAGACGTGCCTTTCATGACCCTGGTGCCGGCCTTTCTGACTTCCGAGCTCAAGAGCGCTTTCACCATCGGTTTCCTGATCTACATCCCCTTCGTCGTCATCGACCTCATCGTCTCGAGCGTGCTCATGTCCATGGGCATGATGATGCTCTCGCCCATGATGATTTCGATGCCTTTCAAACTGATGCTGTTCGTCCTGGTGGACGGGTGGAGCCTGATCATGGGCTCGCTGGCATCGAGCTTTGCCATGCCCTAGGAGCCCATGACATGGATACCGCCATGGTGATCGATTTGGCCCGCCACGCGCTGTGGACGGCTGTTCTGGTGTCTGCACCGCTGTTGCTGATTGCCCTGGTGGTCGGGGTGCTGATCGGCGTGATCCAGGCCGCCACCTCCATCAACGAGATGACCTTGAGCTTCATTCCCAAGCTCATTGCGCTGGCCCTGGCCTTGCTGGTGTTTGGCAGCTGGCAGCTGGTGACCCTGGTCGATTTCACCCGCGCCATCTTCCAGCGCATTCCCACGCTTTTTGGCTGACTGGCGGCCTCGACCATCATGCTGAATGTGCTTGCGGCCGACATCATTGAAAGGTTTTATGCCTTCATGTGGCCGATGCTGCGCATCTCGGCTCTGATGCTGACGGCCCCCATCTTCACGCAAAACGCCTTCAACCTGCGCCTGCGCATCCTCATGGCGCTGGTGCTGACCTGGCTGGTCTACCCCCTGCACCGCTGGCCGCTGATCGATCCCGTCAGCGCACAGGGCTTGCTGGAAGTGTTCAACCAGATCGCAATCGGGGCCCTGATGGGATTGGTGCTGCAAATCGTGGTGGCCGCGGTGGTGGTGGCCGGCCAGAGCATTTCATCGGCCATGGGCCTGTCGATGGCCAACATGATCGACCCCAACCTGGGCAACGTGCCGGTGGTGTCGCAGTTTCTGCTGCTGCTGGCCAGCCTGGTCTTTGTCGGATTTGGCGGGCATGCCGTCCTGCTGGGTCTGGTGTCCGAGTCCTTCTACACCCTGCCGATGGGCACCTCGGTGCTCAACCAGGCGGTGTTCGGACGCATCGTTCAATGGAGCGCCATGATGTTTCTGGGCGCATTGCTGATGGCCCTGCCGGTCATGGTCTTTTTGCTGTTCATCAACGTGGGACTGGGCATCGTCACACGCGCTGCCCCCAGCCTCAACATTTTTGCCGTGGGCTTTCCGGCCATGATCCTGGCCGGTTTTCTGATCCTCATCCTGTCGATGGACGTGATCGGCGGCCGGATTGACTGGCTGTGGACGCAGGGCTTTGGCGTGTTGCGGGACCTGACGGGAGTGGGCCATGTCTGACGAACAGGAACGGACCGAACAACCCACCGCGCGGCGCCTGAGCAAGGCCCGCGAGGATGGTCAGGTTGCACGTTCGACCGAACTGCCGGCCGCCGCCATCGTGATCGGTTCGCTGCTCATCCTCTTGCTGCTGGGGGGCTGGATGGTCAACCACCTCAGCGCGGTCTTTGCCCACGGCTTCGTGTTTGACCGCAAGACGCTGGACCGTCCGCAGTTGCTGCCCACTGTGTTCGGCGGCCAGCTCGGCGAAGCCTTCACCCTGATCCTGCCCATCCTGCTGTTCACGCTGGTCGCGGCCATTGCGGCGTCCGGCATGACCGGTGGCTACCTGTTTTCACTGAAAGCCGCAGCCCCCAAAGCCTCCAAGCTCAACCCGGTGGCCGGCCTCAAGCGCATGTTCGGCACCCATGCGCTGGTCGAACTGTCCAAGGCCCTGCTCAAGTTCACACTGGTCACCACCGTGCTGTGGCTTTCTGTGGCCAGCCACATGGACACCCTGATCAACCTGGGTCGCATGGGCCTGGAGCCCGCCATGCAGGCGGCCGGCAGCATGATTGCCCAATCGGCCTTGTGGATTGCCCTCAGTCTGGCGGCGATTGCATTGATCGATGTGCCCTACCAGAAGCACGCGTTCAACAAACGCATGCGCATGACCAAGCAGGAGATCAAGGACGAATTCAAGGACATGGAAGGTCGTCCTGAGGTCAAGGCACAGATCCGTCGCCGACAGCGCGAGATGGCCAACCAACGCATGATCCAGCGCATCCAGGATGCGGATGTGGTGATCACCAACCCCGAGCACTTTGCCGTGGCCCTCGAATACGACCCCAGTGGCGATGGCGCCCCCGTGCTGGTGGCCAAAGGCACCGACCACATGGCCGCGCGCATCCGCGAAGAAGCCGGTCTGCACGGCGTGCACATCTTTGAAGCGCCGCCGCTGGCGCGAGCGCTGTACTTCACGACCGACCTCGAAAAACAGGTCCCCGAAGAGCTCTACCACGCGGTCGCCCAGGTCATCGCCTATGTGTTCAGCCTGGAGGCCAAAACCCCCGGCCAGAGCGGCCGCGCCAAACCCCGTGTCCAACTGCCCGCCTCCATGCTGTTTGATGCAGCAGGTCAACGGGTCTCCACCGCCAGAGCATCGGCATGAACATCCGCATCGACGCACCGGACCTCCGTCTGAACGAACATTTCTTCCGCACGGCCGACCGCATGCGTGTCGAAGGCTGCGTCAACGCCGTGGCCCATGAAGGCCTGAGCCTGGCCTTGTCCTGCATGCACGAAGCCCTGCTGGACCACTACGTGCAGATCCTGCTGCAACGCCTGCGCCAATCGAGTCCGGCGCTGGGCATCGAGGTCTATTTCCCGGCCAACACCGAATCGCTGATCGCCCGGTTCAATGAAGCACTGGCCAGCCAGTCGGTCCGGCAAGCCACGCGCAGCAGCAGCGAAGCCTCGCCGCCACAGGTCTGGCTGGTGCACGATGCCCAGCAACTGCCCCCCCAGGAATTGCAGCTGCTGGCCCGCCTGATCCAGAACTTTCCCGGCGCCAACATCCGCGCGGTGTTGCTGATGATCGGCTCACCGCCTCCCCAGGAAGCCTTGTCTGCATTTGGCCGCAAGCTGCTGCGCTGGGACATCGAAGGCCCGACCGATGAACAGGCCGAAGCCACGCTCGAGCTGGCCCGTCACCAGGGCCAGGGCGATGCGATCGCCCTGCTCCTGCGCCGCATGGGCAAGCAGCGCGCCCGTCCTGCCACAGAGCCAAGCGATCCCACGGACGCACCGACATCCGGCAGCACGCCCATGACCGTCAACACCCCGGCCGACGGCAGCGCCATTTCGAAGCCAACGGCACGCGCCTGGCGTGTCTGGTCGTTGCCGCGCTGGGCATGGCCGCGCCTGCCGGCGCCACGGGCGCTTTGGCAGAGCCTGCAGCAGCAGCCGGCCTTCCCATTGGACAAGCTGCGCCAGCGCGGCCCGCTGCTGGGCGTTGCCACCGGTGCACTCGCCTTGTCCGTACTCATCATGATGTGGATCCAGCCAGCGTCTTTTGGCCTCAAGGGCAAAGGGCGGACCGCCACGGCTGATGCACCTGCCGTCGCCACCGCCAAGACCAGCCCTCAGGGCACGCAAACCCCGGTCACCTCGGTGAGCGCAGCCCCTCCTGCCCCCACCCCGATCGATGTGCCCGATCCCGCGGCCGATGCGCAGGCCTGGGTGCGCACCCTGCCCCCGCTGAGCTTCCTGATCCAGCACGGCACCTTGCCCACTTACGACAAGGCGCAGCAAATGCAAAAGTCCTACGCCAGCCTGCGCGACGCCCGCATCGTGGCGGCCTACCGTCCCGGAGAAAAACTGGCCCACTTCGTCGTGGTGTCCGGCCCCTTCGAGCCTGTCGGCAAAGCCTACGAGCGCATCAGCAAGAAAGACCTGCCGACCACCAGCTGGGTGCGCTCCACCCAATCGCTGCAGCAACAGCTGGCAGCCCCTGCCCAGGAGAGCCGTTGATGGCACGCAAGACCCTGATCCGCAATGAGCGGCCGCACGAGGTCAAACTCGGGGACGGCGACCACCTGGCGCAAAGCCACAAGGTCGATGCCCAGGAAGTGACACCGATTCCGCCAGCCATCCGCAAGCCGGCAGCAGGACGTGCCTCTGCACAGAAAGCCGCTCCATCGCCTGCAGCAGCGGCCCCATCGGCCCCCTCCCGCAAAAAAGCCGCAGCAGGCCACACCGAAACCGCCACAGCACCGCCAGCGCGCAAGCGCGCCAGCCGCCCTGCCAGCACCCCGTCCAAGACCGAAGCCCCCAAACTGCCGGCCAGGGTCCCCGCCGACCGGCTGTGGGAAGACGACAGTGCCGTCATGCAGCGCCTGAACGCCTTGCTGCAGCAAAACGCCCGTCTGGCCGAACAACTGCAACGCATCCAGCATCCCGCCCATCCGAAAGGTTTTCAGCCATGAGCGAGAACACCCCCGTCCAGGCCGACGAGGCCGCGTCAGCGCCAGCGCCAGGCGCTGCCGAACCCTCTTTTGTGAACGATCCGGTCCTGTCGGCAGACCTGCCGCAGGCCGCGCCGGAGCAAAAACTGACGGCCGGCGCAGCCGTCACGCCCCCGTCTGCGCCAGAACCAGCCGTGCATGCCGGCATCACCGTCGATGAGCGCGCCTATGCGCAATACCAGGCCTTGGCCAAGGCGGTGCTGGACTCGGCCGAGATCGCCAGCCGCTCGGCCGAGGCGGCCATTGCCGTGAGCCGTGAAATGAAGCACGCCACCGGCCAGTTCAAGGCATTGAGCGATGCCGGCTACAAGAAGGCCCGCCTGCTGCTGGCCATCGGTGGCGGCGTGATGATCGTCTGTCTGCTGTTTTTCCTGATCATGGGCGTGCGCATGGTCAGCCGCATCAACAAGCTCGACGTGGTGATGGAAGCCGTGGGCAAACGCGTGATCGATCTGAACTCGGGCATGGAGTCACTCGAAGGCCTCAACCGCAGCGTGCAGGAGCTGTCAGCCAAACAGGCCGAACTGACCAAGGCGCAGTCACAGATCGAAGGCCGCATCGACGCGCAACTCAAGCAGTCCGAAAGTCTGGTGCAGAAAGTGCCCGGCGAAACCGCCAAACAGGTGGCCGCCACCAGCGACACCCTCAAACGCGAAGTGCAAGGCATCAACAGCCGCCTTCAAAGCCAGGCCAGCGCCGTGCAAAGCCTGGGCAATGAAGTCAAATCGCTCAAGGGCGCCGTGGGCAATGTGGACGGCCTCAAGCGCGATGTCGAGGCCCTGGTGACCCTGCAACGCGAACGCTATCTGGAGGCGCTGCAGAAAAACAACGCGGCCGCGGCCAAAGAGCGCTCTTTGCAATACCCGCGGGTGCAAGCAGCCAAACCTGGCGAGGCCCCTGGGTCTGTCAGCCCCTCAGCGGGCCAGTCTCCCGGCCCGGTGGTGGTGCCCGCAAGCAAACCTTGAGCCGCGTTACTGCACGCAAAGCATCACGTAACTGACCACGAACACACCGTCCGGAGGAATCTTGCGCCAGTACCCCCAGTCCGTCACGTTGAACAAGGGTTTGCCCGAAAGCTTGGGGCCGGAGAAGCTGGCCATCTGGCCGATGCGGTGCATCTTCTCCTTGCAGTCGTACTCGTTGAGGTACCGCCTGGACATGACCCCTTCCGGGTCGGCCGCCTTGAGGTCCTGCATTTCCCAGACGCGGCGGATGTCGCCTTCGCGCTCGATCGCATTGCGGTTGACATAGAACGTCATGGTCTGCGTCTCCACCAGTTTCGACCAGTTCATGGCCCAGACCGTGGGGCTGCCAACGGCCATGCCTGCGCAGGCCAGCAGCAGACGAAGGGAAAACACAAGAGACCGCGCCGGTGCCGAACGTTTCATGAATGCCTCAAAAATAGGTGCCCGCGAGCGTGACCAGACGGCCGCCCGTGCCCAGCTTGAAGCGGGAAATGCCCGCCAGGGCGCGGGTGTTGACACCGCCCAGGTCCAGCTGCCGCACACCGAGTGCCTGCAACTGGGCGATCGCTCGCCACAGCAGCAGATTATGGACGTTCAGCTGCCGCCCCTCTTCATTGGCCCAGCCGATGTGGTAAGTGGCCCCCGCGCCATGGATCAGGAACAGCATGCTGCCCAGGGTCTCCTTGCCCCGCTGTGCCGAAGCCACCACAAAGGCCTGCTCGCGATCGGCATGGCAGCCGATGTAGGCCTGCACAAAATCGGTCGGCAAGGCATGAAAGCCCCTGACCTGGCGTTGCTGGTTTTCCCGCTCGAGCAGCCACTGCACGTCCTTGAGGCTGCTGCGGACATGCACCTGCAGCCCTGGGGCGGCTTCGGCCCGGACCAGCCGGTTGCGCCACTTGCCCTCGAGGCCGGCGCGCAACGCATCCAAAGGCCGCGTCAGATCCAGCAGGACCGTCGAAAAACCTGTCAGCACCCGCTGCAGGCCACGCATGGCTTGCGGCTCCAGGCTGTCGAGTGTTTGCTCAGGCGAGAACAGCGTGGCGCGCCAGGGCCTGGTCGGAATGCCCCGCTTGAGCGCTCGCCAGGCCTGCTGACGGACAGCTGCCGGCGTGTCCGCTGCCCACACCGGCCCGCGGCTGCAGGAGGCCAGCCCAATGTAGAACGCCATCCTCCGGCACTGAAACTGGGCCAGACCCAGCAAACGCTTGTCCTCCCACAGCATGGCCCGATGCACCTCGACACCCAGCTGCTGCAGGGCCTGACCGTAAGCCCAGCTCTGCTGCAGACTGCCCATATGGCTTTGGTGAAAGAGCGCCCATTCAGCGGGGGCATCGGGATTCCAGGTGACGTTCATGCTCGGCATATTAGTCAGGTTTGACAGTTCAAATTCAAGTTTCAGCTTTAAATGACGAATCCAACAACATCACCTTCCACCTCCCGCTCGCCGCAGCGGCGATCTGGCGGCCCGATCATGGGCCACGACGTGGCCGGGGCCCGGTTGACCGCCGCAGGCGTTTTCTGGCTGCTGGTTTATCTGGGCTCGCCGGTGCTGGTGCTGGGCAATCTGCTGGACCTGCTGGTCCAGTGGCGTCTGGGCTGGTGTGTGGGTTTGTGGTGCATCGTTTCGTAACCAAAGGGCCATCATGTTTTTCTTTGTGGGTTTGGCAGTCGTGTTCGGGGCCGTGTTCGGTGGCTACATCATTGCGGGCGGCAAGATGGCGCCCATCATCAAGGCCGCGCCCTTTGAGTTCATCATCATCGGCGGTGCTGCCGTCGGTGCGTCACTGGTCAGCAACAGCTTTCCGGTCTTCAAGGCGGCCATGGGCGGTATCGGCAAGTGCATCTCGGGACCCAAATGGAAGCAGGCCGATTACCTGGGCCTGATGGTGCTGATCGGCAAGTTGCAGAACGTGATGAAGAAGGAAGGCGTGGTGGCGCTTGAAGCGCACGTCGAAAACCCCGATTCGAGCCCCATCTTTGGCGAGTTTCCCAGGCTGCTCAAGGACCATTCCATCGTCCAGATGATTTGCGACCCGCTGCGTCTGATGGTCATCTCGCAAGGCAATCTGGACCCCGATGCGGTCGAGGACGCCATGAAGACGGCCATCAAGGTCCACCACCACGAAGAACTGCTGGCCCCGGCTGCCCTCACCGCCATCGCTGGCGGTCTGCCCGCGCTGGGCATCGTGGCCTGCGTGCTGGGCGTGGTCAAGACCATGGGCGCGATCGACCAGCCCCCCACCGTGCTGGGCGCCCTGATCGGCTCGGCGCTGGTGGGCACGATGATGGGCGTGTTCCTGGCCTATGGCATGTTTGAGCCGTTTGCCAACCGCCTCACCCAGGTCATCAACGAGGACAGCCAGATGCTCGAAGTCATCAAGCAGATGATCGTGGCCAACCTCAAAGGCCATGCGCAGCCGGTGATCATCGAATCGGCCCGCGCCTGCATCAGCCACCACAACCAGCCCAGCTTCTCGGAAGTGTTTGACAGTCTGCGAGGCGGTTGATGGCCGAGGAAGACAAAAAAGCCGACGCGGCACCTGCTGCCGCCGCGGCGGACGCCCCGGAGGCCGCCCCCAGCAGCGAGGCCCTGCGGCCGATCATCCGCAAGATCATCGTCGAGGATGGTCACGGTGGCGCGCACGGCGGTGCCTGGAAGATCGCCCTGGCCGACATGATGACGGCCATGATGGCCTTCTTCCTGCTGATGTGGCTGCTGGGCGCCAGCAACGAAGACAAGCGCAAGAGTGTGGCCGAGTATTTCCGGCCTTCTTCGCACAGCCAGATCGTCTTTGGCGAACTGGCTGGCTCCAACGGCCTGTTTGGCGGCACCTCCATCATCGACCCGGAAGGTTTTCCCTTCACCGCCAAGCAAACCGCCCTGCTTGAACGTCTGACCCCACAGGCCCAGGGTGGCCCGGCCAGCGATTTCGGATCCTCCAAAGAGGACAACAACCGCGAAGGCCCTGCCGAAGATGCCCCGACCGGTCAGGGCGGCAAGGATGGGAAGGACGGCAAAGGCGGCAAACAGGCCGAAGACCAGGAGAATTTCGACAAGGTCGAAAAGGACCTGAAGAAAAAACTCAGCGAAAACAAGCAGCTGCAACGCCTGCAGGAACAGGTTTCCATCACCCGCGACAAGGACGGCCTGAAGATCGAGGTCATCGACAAGGCCGACTTTGCGATGTTCAATCTCGGCACCTCCGAGATGACCGGACGCGCGGCCACGCTGATCCGCGAAGTGGCCAACTCGGTCAAGGGCATGCCCAACAAGATCGCCATCCGGGGCCACACCGACAGCCTGGGTTTCACCCCCGACAGCATCCGCAACAACTGGACCCTGTCCACCGAACGCGCCGACTCGACGCGCCAGATCATGCAGGGCGCCGGCATCAACGCCAGCCGTTTCTCACGCATCGAAGGCGTGGCAGACACGGCCCCGTTCGTTCCCGCCAACCCGGCCGATCCACGCAACCGGCGCGTGAGCATCACCGTGCTGAACCAATAACACGCGACGTGGTCAGCGCTATGATGCTTCAAAGGAATCACATGCCATGCAGATGAAGACTTTCCTGGGCGGTGCTGCCGCCGGTGCCCTGCTGGTGGGCGCCATCTGGGCCATCCTGGTGGGCTTGACGCCCGAGCCGAGCGTGCCCAGCAGCCTGCGCGACACCCGCAGCAACAAAGGCGTGCTGGATCTCATCTGCGAACTTCAGCTGGATCTGGACGGGCAACTGGCACTGGGCATCACCGGGGCCGAGCCCAACCGCATGTCCATGGCCCAGATCGACTTCGGCAAGAGTTCCGGCTGGTACCAGGGCCGCATCGCCATCTCCGAAAACCGCGCGGGCAACCTCAGTGTCCAGGGCAACCGGCTGGTGGTCAGCCGACCGGCCATGTTCCAGCGGTTTGGCGTGATGATCAGCCGGGAAGAGTTTGTCGTTGACCGCAGCACCGGCGCCTTCACCCAGACCTTGAGCACCCAGGACGGGCGCAACATCGTGCTGATCAAGGGCACCTGCGCCCAGGTGCACAAGCCGCCTTTCTGAGCACAGCACGCTCAGCTGCTGGCGCGCAGATCGTATTTGTTGATTTTCTCGATCAGGGTGGTGCGCTGCAGCTGCAGCAGCTTGGCGGTGCGCGACACATTGCCCTCGGTGCGCGAGAGGGCCTGCTCGATCAGGCCCCGCTCGATGTTCACCAGGTGCTGCTTGAGTGAAATGCCTTCCGGAGGCAAGGGCTGAATGCCCTGCGCCAGGAAAATCGCCTCTTCCACCGCATTGATTTCATCGTTCGATGCCGATGCGGCCGGCTTGGGAACGGGCACGGCAAGCTGCGCCTCAGGCGAGTGAACAGCAGAGGCGATCTCCATGGCATGCAGCACCGGATCAAAGGCAGGGCGATCGCCGGCCGGTGCCGCAGGGTCCGCCTGCAAGGCGGCCATGACCACGGCCGGTTCAACCCGGGCGGGTTGCTGGATCTGCCAGGGCGCCACTTGCTCACGGCCCAGTCTTTGTGTCTGCAAGGCGACCAATCCACTGGGCAGCATGCACGAGGGCACCAGCTGGCACGTCAGCGTCTGGCCCGGAAACAAAGTGGAGAAACGGTCCACCAGGTTCGAGAGTTCACGCACGTTGCCGGGCCAGCCATAGCCCGCCAGCATGTCCAGCATGTCGGGCGCAAAGCCAATGGGCTTGTTGCCCGGCATCGCGTGCTTGCGGGCATAAAAACCCAGCAGCTCGGGCAGATCACCAGGCCGTTCGCGCAGTGGCGTGGTCCGGATGGGCAGGACGTTGATGCGGTAATACAAGTCCTCCCGGAACCGCCCGGCCTGAACTTCTTCTTCCAGATTCCGGTGGGTGGCTGCGACCACGCGCACATCCACGGGCACCTCTCGCGAAGCGCCGACCGGCAAAATGCAGCGTTCCTGCAGCACCCGCAGCAACTTGACCTGCATGTCCATGGGCAAGTCGCCGATCTCGTCAAGGAACAGGGTGCCCCCGTGCGCCAGCTCGAAACGGCCCACGCGGTCGGCCACCGCCCCCGTGAAGGTGCCTTTGCGGTGACCGAACAATTCGCTCTCGATCAGCTCTCTGGGAATCGCGCCGCAGTTGATCGGCACAAACCGGCCTTCGGCCCGCGGCCCCTGCAGGTGCAGCGCCTGGGCCACCAGTTCCTTGCCTGTGCCGCTCTCGCCCGTGACCAGCGCCGTCGAGGAGGAGGCGGCAATGGTCTTGATCAATTGCCGCAACGCCTGCGTGCAAGCGCTTTGGCCGATGATGGGGTTGGAGGCTGGCGAAGTCATGAAAAAGACAACTCCCGACAGGCCAGCCAGTCCGTGACCTGCCAGAGGAATTATTTTTGGTGTTTGGTTTGTTTTTGCAATTTTTTACAGTTTTATACCGGGTCAATTCTCAAAAAGCAACCCACCAGCCGCGCCACACGCCGATTCACAGCGAATCCGCGCCTGAGTGTGGTCTGGGATCGACACTCAAGTGATCCGGATTCGTGCCGATTCCCTTCTCGAGCCATCTTGCCCCGGCGTTGTCCGAACGCCGCGGTCACCAGGAGTAACCGTCATGTCCTTGCGCCACCTTGTCCTGCCAGCGATCGCCCTGTCTGCCGCCCTGGCAGGCTGCCAGTCCATTCCCCTGGGCACATCCTCCGATGCGTCCATGATCCAGCCGCTGGTGGAAAAACGGGAAACCCTGGTGGCCACAGGCTACGCTGTCATCAGCGTGCAGAACCACAAGAACCCTGCCCAGCAGCGGCTGCTGGCCATCCGCGCCTCCAAACTCGACGCCTACCGCGCCCTGACCGAACAGGTCTATGGCCAGCAACTCGATGCCAGCACCACCGTGGCCGACATGACCGTGATGAGCGACACCTTCCGCGCCAAGGTGGAAGGCGTGATCTATGGCGCAGTGCTGGTGAGCATCACCCCCGTGGGGGATGACACCTACGAAACCACGCTGTCGCTGGACCAGCAGGTGGTGCGTGATTTGCGCGCACTCTACCTCCACCAGCTCGCCGCCCGTCGCCGCTGAGGAGGCCATGTCCATCGCTCTGCGTCTGCTGACCCGCACGGCTGCTCTTGCCAGCCTGTGCTGCGCCACGGCCGTCTGGTCGCAGGCCCCCACGCCGGGCGCCGTCCACGAGCAACAGCTGCAGGCCATCCGGCAGGCGCTGCTTGAGGCCACGCTGGACAAGCCAACGCAGATCATCTCGTCGGCGTGGGTCGACGACCGGGGCGCTTTGCACGAGAGCCATGAATTCCATTCACAGGCCGAGGTTCGGGGTGTGCGCGTGCTGTCCTATCTGAACGATGGCGAAGAACCCAAAGCCCGCGTGTCCGCCGAAGTGCTGCCCTGGAACTGGCGCCAACACCCCACGGCCCAGGCCGGGTGCGCCGCCCCACCCCGCCCCTGGCGATTGCCCATGGCCATCGTCGCCCAGCTCGACAGCGGTTTTTCGGGTCAGCAGAAAGCCTCGGCACAGTCGCTGCTGTCGTCTGCGCAAACCGAATGGCGCAGCCTGCTGCTGCAGGCAGAGCGGTGGACGCCCGCGCAGTGGCATGCCCCTGCCCCCAACACCTACCTGCACGCACTGCAAAGTCCGCCCGATGCAGATGCAGGCGGTTGGATGACCCTCATCACCTTGCGTCCTACGCCGGGCCTGCAGCACCCTTGGTATGACCCAATCACGCCTTGGCCCACTGCCGCAGCCTGGCGCTGGACCCTCGAGTTGCAAGTGGGGCAACGGGCTTCGGCGCGCGGTGAATTCAAGCCCGCCAGCCGGCACGCATTCGAGTTGACACTGGACCCCCTGGCGATGGCGCAGCCCCCCAGTCTGGGCCAGCAGTCGCTGCTCAAACCCTTGCTGCAAGGCCTGATGCAGGCGGTGCAGCAATTGCAGGGGCAGACACGCTGCGAGCCAGTGCAGTTCCGGGTCCGGCGCCATGACGGCCATCCGGCATTGCGCCTGCAGGCCGGCCAGGACAGCGGTTTGCGCCCAGGCGACCGCGTGCTGCTGATGCAGCCCGGCTGGGTTCCAGGCCGCTTGCTCGACCCACGTTCAGCCGAGCACCTGGCCTTGGCCGAGGTGGTGCAGACGGGCCAGCGCCACACTGAAATCCGGCAACTCGCCGGCCCGCCCCTGGCCCATCAGGGCGAGTGGGTGGCCCTGCCCCTGTGACCCCGTGCCCCCGCTTTCAAGGAACCGACGCCATGGCCTGCCCCCTGCAACCCACTGCCCGCCTCTTGCTGACCGGCCTTGTGCTGCTGCTTGCGGCACACGCCCAGGCGGCCGACAACTCCGCCACGGCTGCTGCGGCGCTGAAAGTCCTGACCCAGGCGGGACATGAAGCCAGTGCCGCCACGCCACACGCACAGGAGCGTCAAACGCTGACCCTGCAACGCTCGGAAACGCTGGACATGCTGGTACGGCGCCACTACGCCGGCTGGCCGCTCAAGGACGAAGTGCTGCGCCGCGCCCTGGCCGACCTCAATCCCAAAGTCATCCCCAATGCGGCCAACAACCTGATCAAGCGCGGCAGCACCTTGCTGCTGCCCACCACCGAAGACCTGCGCCGGACCTTGCTGCAGCACTACCCGGCCATGGGCGAACTGGTGCGGGTGAAGGTGGAACACGAGTGGATGGAAAACGCATCCCGAACGGCGCAAACCGGCTCTGGTGGTGGCGGTGGCGTCGACAAACGGCGCTGGGTCCGCTTTCCCTGAACCAGGGCCTGCACCTTGATCACGGGCGCGGAAACCGCATCCCTGACGGCTCGACCATCGGCCATCTACCTGGAGGGCCGCTTGCCGGTCGTGGTCGCGGCCGTGGCGCGGGAACTCGGCCTGCGCGACGGGCAAGTCATCGAAGCCAAAGCCCGACCCCAAGGGGCAGGATGGAGCCTGCAACTGCCTGGCCAAATGCTGCAATGGCCACACGAGCTGCCTGCGGGCGGGCGGCTGGCCAGCGGCGACACACTGCTGTTTCGTGTGCAGCTGCAGGCCGATGGCAGTGTTGTGCTGCGTCCCGTCAGCCCTTCGCCCTCCGAAACCGCTTCGACGCCCCTGCTGCCAGACCGCAGCCTGCAACTCACGCACCGCCCGCCCGATCCGGCCGCCCTCACCCAGTTGCTGCAACCCGCCAGCCTGGACCAGTTGCTGCTGCAGGCCAGGGCCCTCGCCCCGGAACTGGCCGCCGGGCTGCAGATGTGGATGCGCCTGCGACCGTCCATGGCCCAACTCACCCCGGCCCGGCTGCAGCAACTGCTGATGCAAGGCGGCTGGATGACCGAAGCCTTGCTGGCCCAGGGACAAGGCGCTGGTCTGGTGGACCTCAAGAGCACTTTGCGCGGCCTGCTGCGCGGCCTGGCCCAGGGTGCCTCGGAGACCCGCGTCTTGCTGCAGGACGCGCTGGACGACATCGAAGCACGCCAGCTGCAGGCCAGCGACACGGGTTCCGGCAAGGAATGGGCGATCTCCATGGTGCTGCCTTTTGTGGATGCCAGCCCGGTGCAGGTGCGGATGGCCTGGCAACGCCCCCAAGACGATGCGCCCAGCCGCTTCACACTGCAGCTGCACACCACCAGCGCCGAGCTGGGGGACCTCTGGCTGCACAGCCAGATCAGCGACCTGTCGGAGGTGGAGCTGGTGATGTGGGCCGACCGGGAAGATGTGGCGCAACGTGCTCAGTCCCGCTCGGCCAGTCTGGCCGAAGAACTCGACAGCGCCGGCCTGCACATGACCCGGCTGCAGGTCATCCATGGACGCAGGCCGGAATCGACCGACACCCCCTGGCGCCCGCCGGCCAGCGGCACTGTGGTGGACGTGGCCACATGAGCAAACGCTGGAAAGAAGCCGTTGCACTGGAGTACGGCCAGCGCCGCACGCCGATTGTCAGCGCACGGGGTGACGAGGAGCTGGCTCGGCGCATCATCGAGGAAGCGCAGCGCCATGGCGTACATGTGGCCCAGGACCCGGCGCTGCTGGCCCGGCTGGCCAAGGTGGATCTGAACCAGGAAATACCACCCGAGCTCTACACGGCTGTGGCCGTCATCCTGTCCTGGGTGTACTGGCTGCGCGGCATGCAGCCGGGCGACGAAAAAAAAGGCGGCCCTCAGGCCAGGTGATGGCTCCAGGCGCCATAGCGTCGTGACAAATGGCCCGAACGATCGTAGAGGTCCACGGAAGGCCCGGCCTCACCCTGCAGGGCCTGCAAGGTCCCACGCACGGCTTGCAGCTGCCGCTGCATCAGCTGGATGTTGCGCAGGTGGTCCTCACGGCTTTGCAGCAAGGACTCCTGCAGGGCTTGCCAGGCCAGCGGTGCGGGCTGGATCTGGCTGCACCACTGGGCCAGACGGGCCAGTTTTTCAAGTTCTTCGTTCTTGGCAGGCTGCAAGGCCTCGAATGCGGGCAGGTCGCGCTGTTTGAGCGCTTCGAATTCCTGTTCGAGCCAGCCAGCCAGACGCGCCACCTGGGCAGGCGCCTCCTGCAGCGCCTGCTGCAGAACGTCATCGGACGGGAGGGCCATCGGCTCGGTGGACATGCTCAGGCTTTCAACCTTTGATCATCTTTTCAAGGGCCACAAAGTTCTCGGCGATCCTGCGCGCATCCAGCGGGTACTGCCCTTGCTGGATGGCGGTCTTGATCGCCTCGACCTTGGCCCGGTCAAATTCGGGCTCCTGCATGGCCTGACGCGCCACCTGGCTGAGCTGGACCTCGTCATCCTGGCGCACAGGGGCCGTCCCGGCGGACTGGGGCGCCAGGGCCTGCTCGTTGGCGGCAGGACGCTTCTCGGCCTTGGCGGCCTGACGGACATTGCTGTCCATCTGGGCCATGCGGCCAAAATGAGAAATCGGATCGGTCATGTCGGTACTCTTTTCTGGTCTCGGACAGGTGAGCAGAGACCATGCTCGTATTCAGATTCGGCATGAGTTTCTGGAACTTGAGCCCGGATTTTCATCTTTTTTGACTTCCCTGCCCTCACAGCCCTTCGACCGCGTTGGGCCCCTTGACCACACCGGTCAGCAAGCGACCCGATTCCGGATTGCGCAATTTGATCTGCTCCCCCATGCGCCCGTCCTGCATGGCCTCGACCCGTGCCGACACCATGAAACCACGGCTTTGCCCCACAGACAGCTGCACCAGCTGCCCCCGCTTGACCAGGATGCTGGGGCGCAGGTCCGAGCGGCGCAACGGGGTGCCGGCAGGCAAATCGCGCAGCACCTCGGCGTGCAGGATTTCGGCCGGGTTGTCCACCCAGGTGCCCGCACTGGCCGGCACCGCCACCGTCGCAAGGCGGACATCCTGGGCCTGCAGGGTCATGCCCCGCGACAGATGGGTCGAAGTGACCAGCACCTGGCGGCGCTGCTCACCCACCGGCGCCCCACCCGTCGGGGCGTTCCAGCCCTGGCGGGCGTCTGGGGCCCCGTTTTGCACCCGCACATACAGTTGCCAGACCGGCTCCGGGCAACGCACCCGGACCGTCTCGGTGCTGGAGAAAGGCAAATCCATGTTCAGCGCCCTGGCGCAGGCCTGCACCCGCACACGGGGGTCCAGCGGCTGCAGTTGGACCTGATCGGGCCGTACGCCTTGCTGACGACCGACCCATTGGGTGACCGACTGCGTCAGTTGCTCCTCGGGGCTGACCGAGGCCGGCTTGGGCTCAGACCGGTTCTTGGCCGCCGCCGCCCAGCCCGCATGCGCCAGACCGCCGGCCAGGATCAGCCACACACAGGCGCGGCAGGCCTGGTTCAGCCAGCGTCGGCACAAGGTTTGCTTCATGGGGTTCATGGGTGTGGAAGTTTTGACAGTTCAAGGCTTTCTGAACCCTCTGATGCAAAAAAGATACCAGCTCCATGGCCTTGCTGAACGCCGCCCCCTCCATGCTGGCCCCGCTTCGGGCCGGCACGGCTTCGCCTGCGCTGCCGGGCCAGGGTCTTGCAGCCGATGGCAACGCGGCTTCTCGCTTCGGTCAGGTCTTGTCCCACGTGGCCAGCGGCAGCTCCAGGGTCGAAGTGCAGACAGGCGACACCCTGATCGGCCTGGTCAAGGCGCATTACCGCCAGCAAGGGCTGCCCATCACGGAAAGCCAGGCCTACCGGCTGGCGCACCAGGTGGCCGCAGACAACGGCATCCGCAACCCCGACCGCATCCTGCCCGGGCAATCCGTGGACTTTGCACGGCTGCAGCTGCCGGCGCTGGCCAGAACCAACAACCCGCCTGGCGCCGCCTTCACTGCCACCGAAAACGCACTGGCCAGCCGGCATTGGCGCACTGCCTCGCATGTCCCTGCAACGCTCACACCAGGTGGCGTCAGCAGCACAGGCGCGCCTGCGGCCTCCGGCATGGCCGCTCAGGACCACCCCGTTCTGGAACAGACGCTGTTGCGGGCAGTGGACAAGGGCTTTGTCCCGCCTGAGGACTTGTCGGCCGTGCGAGCACGGGTGCTGGCGATGTCCGAACGCTTCCGTTTTTCGCCCGACGACTTTGCCCGCCTGACCCTCATGGAAAGCGGGGGCATGAACCCCAAAGCCAGCAATGGCCACTGCCATGGCGTCATCCAGTTCTGCGACGGTCCTGCCCGCGGCGCGGCCAGCGTCGGCTTTCGCGACAACCCGAAGGCCATTCTGGGTGTTCCGCTGCTGCAGCAACTCGATCTGGTGGAGCGCTATTTCACCCAGGTCGGGCTGGGCACGGACAGCGCACAAGCGCCGCTGAGCCTGGACGATCTCTATTTGAGTGTGCTCATGCCGGCCGCCCGCAGCGAAAAGCGCCGGGACGTGGCACTCGACATCCCAGGCCCGCAGGCCAGTTACCTGCATGTCGACCGGGACCGGCAAAAGCCCATCACGCGCAACTCCTTGGTGGCCGGGCTGTATGCCCACACCAATGCTGTGCTGCTCGGCGGGCAAGCGCGCGCTGCCGTACAGCAATGGGCACGCCACATGCCGGCGCCATCCTTGCCCTGAGCGTTCGGCGCCAAGGGGCCAGACCGTTCGCCCGGCAGGCAGCATCCCCCGCAAGTGCCGGCAAAGCCTTGCCGCCGACGTGACAGAACTTGCCGCCCGGACCCGGCAAATGCCGACAAACCGCATGGCACGGGAATTGCAGACATCGGTATGAAACGCAACAACTTGAGCGCCCGCCGTCAAAAAAGCGGCATGGCGCTCACGAAAGACCACGATGAATCTGTTGAACCGGACACTGGGCATCCATGACCAGGCCTTGCAAGTCAAAGGCCGGCGTCTGGAAGTGTTGGCACAGAACATTGCCAACGCCGACACGCCGTCCTACAAGGCGCGCGACATCGACTTCAAGTCGGTGCTCAGCGGCACGCAGGCGCAAGAACTCGCCATCACGGCCACCCGCGGCCAGCATTTCAGCAGTGGCGAGGCCGCGTCGGAGTCGGGTCTGCTCTACCGCGTGCCCTTCAACACCTCGTTTGACGGCAACACGGTGGAAATGAGTGTCGAGCAGGCGCAATACGGCAAGGCCGCTGCCGATTACCAGGCCACCCTGCAATTCCTGGAAAACCGCATCAGCGGCCTGCGCAAGGCCTTGAGGGGCGATTGATCATGAGCATTTCCAATATCTTCGGCATCGCAGGCACCGCCCTGAACGCCCAGATCACGCGGATGAACGCCACCGCCTCCAACCTGGCCAACGCGGGCACGGTCTCGGGCAAGGAAGACGAAGCCTTTCGCGGCAAGCGAACGGTGTTCAAGGCGCTGGTCAATGAAGAGATGACCCATGCCGGCGCACCCTATGTGGGTGGCGTGATGGTGGCCGGCATCGTCGATGACCCGACCGCGCCCCGCCGCGTGTCCGATCCCAAGAACCCGCTGGCCGACAAGGAAGGCTACGTCTACCAGTCCAACGTGAGCGAGGTGACGGAAATGGTCGAAATGATGGCCGCTGCCCGCTCCTACCAGAACAACGTCGAAGTGATCAACACTGCGCGCCAGCTGATGCTGCGCACGCTGGACATCACCAAGTCGTGAACGGGAACTGAACCATGAGCACCACCACCTCAAACGGCCTGCCGCTGACTTCTTCGAGCCTGCTCAAGAACGTCACGCGGTATGAAGACCTCAAGACCACCGGCAACAGCAAAACCAGCAGTGAAATGGGCAAGCAGGATTTCCTGACCCTGTTCACGGCCCAGCTCAAGAGCCAGAACCCGCTGGACCCGGTCAAGAACGAAGCTTTCGTGGCCCAGCTGGCGCAATTCTCACAGCTCGAGGCCCTGACCAACATGCAAACCTCGCTGGAGAATTTCGTCAACACCATGTCCTCCGAGCGCATGCTCGGCAGCGCCAACCTGATCGGCAAAAAGGTGTCGATGGCCGATGTGCCCACAGCGCTGGGCGAAAGCGGTGGCATCGACGCCACCATCGACCTGCCCACGGGCGCCAGCGGCATCCAGTTGACCATCCAGGACAGCAAAGGCCGCACCGTGCAGGACCTGATTGCCGGCCCCCAGAACCCGGGCACGGCCTCGCTGAGCTGGGATGGTCTGGACGCCATGGGCAACCGTGCCCCCGCCGGCAATTACCGCCTGGTCGCGCAAGCCGTGGTCAACGGCAAGACCACCACGGTTCCCGTCAACACCATGACCACCGTGCGCGCCATCAGCACCAACGCCAGCGATGGCGCCGTCAGCCTGCAGGTCGACGGCAACCAGAGCGTGCTGCTCAAAAACGTCCAGCGCATTGGCATGTAACCCCCGAATTCCCAGGAGAAGCCCACCATGTCGTTCTACACCTCACTGACCGGTCTGAACTCTGCCACGGCACAGCTGGCCGTCACTTCCAACAACATCGCCAACGTGGGCACCTCGGGCTTCAAACGCTCGCGTGCCAATTTCGGTGACATCTTCTCGACCTCTCCGCTGCAGAAAGCCTCGGGCCAGATCGGTCAGGGTGTGGCCCTCAAGCAGGTGAGCCAGGAATTCAGCCAGGGCAACGTGTCCACCTCCGGCAACTCGCTGGACCTGGCCATCACGGGTGACGGCTTCTTCCCGCTCAAGTCGCCCGACGGCCTGCAGGACATCTATACCCGCAACGGCTCCTTCACCCTGAACGACCAGAACAACGTGGTCAACTCCACGGGGCAGCGCCTGATGGCCGCGTCGGTGGACTCGTCCGGCAAGGCCGACCTGACCAACCTGGCGGCCCTGACCATCCCGCCCAAGACCTCGGGCCAGGCCATTGAAACCACCAAGATCCAGCTGGGCCTGAACCTGCCGGCCGACTCTCAGGTCATCACCGCCGATTTCGACCGCACCAACCCGGCCACCTACAACAAGAGCACGGCCCTGACCGTGTACGACAGTGGCGGCAACGGCTACCTGGCCACCGTCTATTACGTCAAGACGCAGAACGCCAGCCAGGGCCAGGCCTTGCCGCAGAGCAAATGGCAAACCTACTTCTATGTGGGCGACACCCTGGTCAAGCCCGCCCTGCTGCAGGCGCAGGACGCGTTCGGCAGCGCCTTCTACATCAACAAATACGGCGATGTGCTGCCCAAGAGTGACCCGCGCGTGATCCCGTCGTCGGGCACGGTGGAGATGTACTCGCTCGACGACCAGACGACGAAGAAAACCTCCACTTCGGCCAGCGTCACCGGAGGCGCCTACAGCGCCACAGCCCTGAGCACGGCCGTCGGCAACGCCGCTGCCGGTACCGCCACCATCACCATGGACGTGACCGAAGGCACCAACACCTACAGCGTGACCTACAACCTGACCGATGCCGACCGTTACCCGGATGCGCTGGCCAAGAACGTGGAAGACGCCATCAACGAAAAGCTGGCCTCCAAGGGCGATGACAGCCGCATCAAGATCAGCTGGGACAGCGGCACTTCCCAGTTTGTTTTTGCCAACAAGACCGGCACCACCACCGTCAAGCAAAACGGTTCGAGCAACACCCTGGTGGCCGATCTGAAGACCAAGCAGAACACCGCCTTCACCTACGGCCCCAAACTCGACTTCACCATCAACATCGACGAGATGGGCAGCAGCTATGCCATCAGCTATGGCATGCTCAAGAGCGACTCCGATCCGGTCACACTGGCCAAGAATCTGGAGATTTTTGTCAACAACGAACTGGGCAAGAGCAGCAACGCCGATCCGCGTTATGGTGTGAAGGTCACTTTCGAGGCGGACACCAACAGCTTCAAGTTCGCGTCGGGCACCACCGGTGACAACTCCTCCATCGTGGTGGGTGGCGCCAACGCCAATTCACAGTCCATCCTGGGTCTGCCCAACCCCACTGGCACCACGAAGGAACTGCGCGTCGACCCCAATCTGGACAAAGCCGAGCGCGGCAAGGTCAGCACACCGGCGGTGCTGACAGGCGAAGTCATCACCTCCAACACGACAGGCTCGGTCCGTGTCAGCTCGACCAACAAGGACTTCTTTGTCACGGTGGGCAACATCTCCGGCAACGTCGAGGTGCCCCCGGCCACCTACCCCAGCATGGACAAGTTTGCAGCGGCGCTGCAGGACTCGATCAACTCGCTGGTGGACACCACCACGGGCCGCAAGGTCAGCGGCGTGACGGTAGGCTGGGACAGCACCTCCAAGCGACTGAATTTCAGCACCGGCGAAACCGGTGAAGCGGTTTCGCTGCAAGTGTCGGGTTCACCGGACTGGGGTCTGGCCAACACCGAAATGACCTACGGCGCCACCTCGCAATGGATCGAGCTCAAACAGTTCACCCAGAACGGTGTGCCGCAGTACGTGAAAAACGGCCAGCAGACCGAAGACATGACCGATCTCTCGGGCAAGACCGAATGGTGGCCGGTGTACCTGGACCGCGGAGAACTCAGCTTCGACCTGACCGGCAAGCCGCTCTCGCCCCTGACCAAGATGCCGTTCGAGACCGCCTTCCTGGCCGGCGGCAAGGGCGCGCTGACGATGTCCATCGACTTCACGCAGTCGACCCAGTATTCCAGCGCGTTTGCGGTGCTGTCGCAGTCGCAGGACGGCGCGCCCGAAGGTGAACTCATGGGTCTGGACATCGGCGTCGATGGCCTGGTCAGCGCCACCTACTCCAACGGCTCCCAGACCTCGCTGGGCAAGATCGTGCTGGCCAACTTCTCCAGCCCGACCGGCCTGCGCCAGGTGGGTGACGCCAGCTACCTGGCCTCGGCCACCTCGGGCTCGGCCAAGATCGGTGAAGCCGGATCGGCGGGTTTCGGTTCGATCCGTGCCGGCGCCACCGAGCGCTCCAACGTGGACCTGACGCAGGAGCTGGTGGATCTGATCACCGCCCAGCGTAACTTCCAGGCCAACGCCAAAGCCATCGAGACCAGTTCGACGATGACCCAGGCCATCGTGAACATCCGCTCGTGAGGCTGAGCCCCAAGGGACACTGAACCATGGACCGCCTGATCTTCACGTCCAACGCCACCATCAACCAGATGGCCAACGCGCGCCAGGTACTGGTCAACGAACTGGCCAACGCCTCGACCACCGGCTTCAAGAGCAGCTACGACGTGGCCCTCAAGTCGATCAAGGCCGATGGCGCCAACAGCGGTTTCGACACCCGCATCCAGGCGCAAGCCGTCTCGCGCGACATCATCCGCCTGGAGCCCGGCGCCGTCATGGCCACCGGCCGACCGCTCGACGTGGCCCTGGCCGACAAGGCGGTCCTGATGGTGCAGGCCGCCAATGGTGAGCGCGCCTTCACCCGCCGCGGGGACCTCAAGGTCAGCCCGCAGGGACAGCTGGAAACCGGCAATGGCCACCTGGTCATGGGCCAGGGCGGGCCGATCACCATTCCGCCGGGCGTGAACGTGAGCATCAACGCCGACGGCAGCGTCTACGCGCAAGACCCGGCTCAGCCCGGCAACGTGCCACCGGTGCTGATCGACCAGATGGCCATGCGTGACGCTTCGGAAATCCAGCTGCTGCGCCGTGCAGATGGTCTGTATCAGGTGGCGGACAAGGCGCCCGGCAGCGACTTCACCTCGGGGCCCAACCTGCCCACCTTGATTCCCAAGGCCCTGGAGGGCAGCAATGTGAGCGCGATCGAGGCCATGGCCCGGCTGATGGACCACTCGCGCAGTTTCGAAACCCAGATCCGGATCATCAAGGAAACCAAGAACCTGGATGAGTCGAGTTCTTCGCTGATGAAGCTCGGCTGAACAACAAGGAGCAGACCATGGACGCCTCAATGTGGATCGCCAAGACCGGCCTGGACGCGCAGCAAACGCGCATGTCGGTCATTTCCAACAACCTGGCCAACGTCAACACCACCGGCTTCAAACGCGACCGTGCCAACTTCGAGGACATGCTCTACCAGAAGCTTCGGGCCCCGGGCGTGCAGAACTCGACCACCGAGCAATCGCCCACCGGTCTGATGCTGGGCACCGGCGTGCGCATCGTGTCCACCGAGAAAACCCATGCCCAGGGCAGCCTGGTGACGACGAAGAACGCCCTGGACCTGTCGGTGCAAGGTGAAGGCTTTTTCCAGATCGCGATGACCGACGGCACAGTGGCCTACACCCGTGACGGCAGCTTCAAGCTCTCGTCCACCGGGCAGCTGGTCACCTCCAACGGCGCCCTGCTGCAGCCGGCCGTCACCATTCCGGCCAACGTGATGAGCATTGCCATCGGCGCGGACGGCACCGTCTCGGTTGAAACCGCAGCGGGCGGTGGCACCCAGGTGATCGGGCAGATCCAGCTGGCGCGATTTGCCAACCCGGCGGGCTTGCAAGCCACCGGCCAGAACCTGCTCAAGGAAACACCGGCCAGCGGCGCCCCTCAAGTGGGCGTGCCCGGACAGGCTGGCACAGGTCAGCTCATGCAGGGCGCGCTGGAAGCCTCCAACGTGAACGTGGTCGAAGAAATGGTCAACATGATCGAGACGCAACGCGCTTACGAGATCAACTCCAAGGCGATCTCTGCCGTGGACGGCATGCTGCGCTTCCTCAACAACAACATGTGAGGCCCCATGAAACGTCTTCTGATCCGTAGCGGGGCCGTGGTCTTGATGCCCCTCGTGCTGGCGGGCTGCAACAACCTGCCCACCAAACTCTCGCACACACCCGAATTTGCGCCGGTCTATCCCGTGGCCGAGCAAAAAGCGGGCATCCCGACCGGCGCGATCTACAACGGCCGTGGCAGCGACATGTGGTTCGGCAAAGGCCGCTCCTATGCGGTGGGCGACCTGATCACGGTGCTGCTCAACGAATCGACCCAGGCCAACCGCAAGCAAAAGGGCGACTACTCGCGCAAGGACAGCAACGATGTGCTGCCCGCCAAATGGTCTGACAAGGCCGGCGTGAACCTCAACGGCTCCACCATCAAGAGCGAGGGTGAGGGCAGCGCCGACCAGACCGCCAGCCTGACCGGTTCGATCGCGGTCACGGTGGTCGAAGTGCTGGCCAATGGCAACCTGATGGTGCGCGGCGAAAAACAGCTGGCCCTGACCGAAGGCACCGAGGTGATCCAGGTCAGCGGCATCGTTCGGCCCGAAGACGTTTCGCCCAACAACACGCTGCAGTCACGCCGACTGGCCAACGCCCAGATCGCCTACCGCGGCACTGGCGACATGGCCAGCGCCGCCAAGCCAGGCTGGGGCACCAGCCTGCTCTACAAGATCTGGCCCTTCTGAGTCCTGCCATGAAACGCATCCTGTTTGTACTGTTGCTGAGCCTGGGCCTGAACGCCTGGGCCGACCGCATCAAGGACCTGGCCAGTGTGGCTTCTGGCAGAACCAACCAGCTCATCGGTTACGGACTGGTGGTGGGCCTGCAAGGCACGGGCGACGGCACCGACGTCGCCTTCACCGCCAAAACCATCCGGGCCATGCTGTCCCGGTTGGGCGTGGGCATGGACGGCCCGCTCAACGACTTTGAACAGAGCACGGCCGCCAACCGCATTGACGTCAAGAACATCGCCGCGGTGATGGTGACGGCCGAATTGCCGGGCTTTGCCAAGCCAGGGCAGAAGATCGACGTGAATGTCTCGGCGATTGGCAAGGCCAGCAGCCTGCGTGGCGGCACCCTGCTGCTGACCAGCCTGCGCGGCGTTGACGGCGAAGTGTATGGCGTGGCCCAGGGCGCCCTGACGGCCACCGCCGTCGATGCCGGCGGCGCAGGCTCCAAGGTCAGTACCGGCGTGACAACGGCAGCCCGCATCCCCAGCGGTGCCACCGTGGAGAAGCTGGTTGAAAACCCCTATGAGCAAGCCGAGCACATCGTGATGAATGTGCGCGAGGCCGACTTCACCACCACCAACGCCATCGTCACCGCAGTCAACCGCCAGTTTGGCGCTGGCACTGCACGCGCCATCGACCCGATGTCGCTGGCCATCCGGGCGCCTGAAGACCTGACCCAACGGCTGGCTTTCATGAGCCTCATCGAGAACATGCAGGTGCAACCTGGCGAGCCCCCTGCTCGTGTGGTGGTCAACTCGCGCACCGGCACCGTGGTCATCAGCCGCAACGTGCGGGTGACGGCCGCCGCGGTGGCGCACGGCACCATCTCGGTGGCCGTGGCCGTGACCAACGAGGTCTCGCAGCCCGGCCCCTTCAGCCAGGGACAGACCACGCCCGTGCAAAACGCCGAAGTCTCGGTGCAGGAAGCCAAGAACCCGATGTTCCTGTTCCAGCCCGGGGTGGACCTGCGCCAGATCGTGGACGCGGTCAACCAGGTAGGCGCCACGCCTTCCGCCCTGATCGCCATCCTGGAAGCCCTCAAGAGCTCGGGCAGCCTGCGCGCCGAACTGATCGTGATCTGAGGCCACTCATGACATCGCCGTCCTCCACATCGCCGCGCAGCTACCTGGACTTTGAGGGGCTGGCCGGACTGCGCGGCGATGCCGCACGCAGCCCGGACAAGGCGGTGCGTCGCACGGCGGAGCAGTTCGAGGCCTACTTCATCCAGCAGATGATGAAGACCATGCGCGAGAGCGTGGAAAAAAGCGATCTGATGGACAGCGGCAACATGGACATGTACCAGGACCTGATGGACAAGGAAGTGGCCATGCAGATGGTGCGACGTGGCGGCATGGGCCTGGCGGACATGCTGGAAAAACAGATCCTGCAACAGCAGCAAGCTGCCCTGAGCACCCAGGCCGCACTCCAGCTGCGTCCGAACGCCACTGAAGCCAGCCCCCTGCCCCTGCAACCGGCTGCGCAGCCCCTGCACCTTGACCGTGAAGGCGGCAAGTCCCTGCCCCTGCAACGCACCGGCGCCTATGAGCTGCAGCGCCGCAGCGGAGGCCAGCCATGAGTGACCTGCTTTCGATTGGCAGCTCGGGCGTGACCGCCTACCAGCGCGCGCTGGCCACCGTTTCCAACAACATCGCCAACGTCAACACAGAGGGCTACACCCGGCAGGACGTGTCGCTGAACTCCAACGAGCCACGCGAGATCGGGGGCGGCTTCATTGGCACAGGGGCACGCTTTGATCAGGTCCGGCGCCAGTACGACGCTTTTGTCGAATCCAACCTGCGCAACAGCAACAGCGAACTGCAAAGCCAGGAACCTTTGTTGTCGTACGTGAACCGGCTGATCGACGTGATGGGCGACCAGAGCATTGGTCTGACCACGGCCATGAACCTGTTCTTCGAGTCGTCCCGCAACCTGGCCAGCGATCCGGCATCGACCGTGCAACGCAGCATCTTCTTGCGCGATGCCGATGGCCTGGCCGCACGGTTTCGGCAACTGTCGACCCAATTTGAACTGCTCAACAACGAGACCCAGCAGGCGGTGGAAACCGACATCGGGCAGGTCAACTCGATCACACAGCAGCTGGCACAACTGAACAAGCAGTTCGCCAAGAAATCCAGCGCCAGCAGCCAGCCCTCTGAACTGCTGGACCAGCGAGACCTGCTGCTGCGCAACCTGTCGGGCCTGATCGCGGTGAAAACCAAATTTGCTGAAAACGGCAGTGTGCTGGTCAGCGTGGGCGATACGCTGGACCAAGGCATCCTGGTCAGGGACAACACCTCGCGCGCCATCAGCGTGCAGGCTTCGGCCACCGACCCCAGCAAGCTGCAATTCCAGATCGACCCTTACGGCAACCCCGAAGGCCTGCCCGCCGTGGGCAGCGGCAAGATCGGCGGCGTCATGACGTTCCGCGAGCAGGTGCTCGCCCCTGCAATCGACGCGCTCGACAACCTCGCCCAGGCCATGGTCACGCAAGTCAACACCATCCACAAGGATGGCGTGGACGCTGAAGGCCTGCTCGGCACCGACCTGTTCGGGTTCAGCGCCGACCAGGCCGGTCAGGCCGGCGGCATGCAGTTGCTGATCCAGGACACCTCGCGGGTGGCCGCTGCGGGCCAGTTCAGGGTGATCGACGACCCGCTCAATCCAGGTACCGCACAGGCTCGGGTGCAGTACGACACGCCGCAATACGCCGGCCCCACGGCCCTGATCGGCGACCTGGCCAACGCCCAGGTGCCCCGATCGGCCACAGTCAAAGTGGGGCTGCCCAGTGCCCAGGGGTTTGCCAGCCTGGGCCTGGTCAAGGCCGGGACCCAGGATTTGGTGCTCACCCTCAACAGCCCCAACGCCACCCAGAACCTGCAAGTGTTCACGCGCGACGGTCGGCATCTGCTGGGCAGCGACCTGACGGCCAGTACCGACGGCAACAAGATCGTCGACCGCATGCTCAAATCCGCCAACGGCATGGAAGAAGGCGCCCAATACAGCGATGCCATGCTCAATGCGGGCAAGAGCACCACCAACGGCCAGACGGTGGACAGCCGCTACCTGGACATGGACCTGTTCATGGGCGTGAAAGCCTCGGTTCAATACATCCAGCAATTCAACCCCAGCACGGGCGCCCTGCTCGACCCCAAGGCCACGCCCGCCCTGATGCAAGGCCGAGCGGTCAGCGGCAACGGCTGGCTGACGGCCATTGGGCAAAGCGGCAGGTTCACGCTCGATGGCGTCACACTCACACCGCCCAACCCGGCGCTGACCAGCAACGATCCGCAAGGCCTGGCCAACTGGATCAACGGCCAAGGCATCGCCGGTGTCAAGGCCAGCATCGTCAATGGCGGGCTGCAGCTCAGCCGCACAGACACGCTCCAGGACATCCGGCTCGGACTTGGACCCAACGGCACCCCAGCCGACCTGTCAGCGCTGGGTTTTGACACCTCGGTGTATGTGTCGGGCACGGCGCAGGACGACCTGCTGGTGTTCGTGACCGACACCGCGGCCACGGCCACGCTGGACCAGGCCACCGTCACGGCCGAATTCAAGGACATCGACGGTGACATCAAGCAGATGCTGCGCGCACAGTCCTTGCAGGTCACCTTCACGGCCAACAACCGCTATGAAATCCGTGACACCCGCAGCGACACGCTGCTGGCCGAGCGCTTGCTGGACACCCAGGCGGCGCCGGTCATCCACTACAGGGGCCTGACGCTGGAGTTCACCACGCAACCCAGCCAGGGCGACAAATTCCGGATTGACGGCAACCAGGACGGCATTGGCAACAACGAGGCCATGCTCAAGCTGGTGGCCCTGGAGGAGAAAAAGGTCATGCCCGGCGGCCTGACCATGACCGAGGCCTACATTGAGCGCGTCAATCTGGTCGGCAACGTGGCCCGACAGGCCGCGATCTCCAAGCAGGCCCTGACCGTGGTCTATGAACAGGCCCAGGAAGCACGCGACGGCACCTCGGGCGTGAGTCTGGACGAAGAAGCCTCGGCGCTGGTGCGCTTCCAGCAGGCCTACCAGGCCAATGCGAAGGTCATGCAGATCGCCAGCCAGCTGTTCGACGCCATCTTGCAGGTGCGCTGAAGGAGCCCTGAATGAAAATTTCTACCGCCTTCCTGTTTGACCGCGCCACCGAGCGCATGAGCACCATCCAGAACAAGCTCGCCACCACGCAGGCCCAGTTGTCGGTGTCCAAACAGGTGCTCTCGCCCAGTGACGCCCCTGACCAGGCCGCGGCCATCCAGCGGCTCAAGGGCGAAGTGGAACGCCAGAGCAGCCACAGTGCGCTGCTCAAATCGGCACTCAACCGCTACCAGGCCGAAGAAACCGCCCTGTCCTCGGCCAACGACATCCTGATCCGGCTCAAGGAGCTGGGCATCCAGGCCAGCAACGACACTCTGGGACTCGATGACCGCAAAACCATCTCGGTGGAAATGAAAGCCTTGCGCGACCAGTTGCTGAGCCTGGGCAACTCGCGCGACGACAACGGCAACTATCTGTTTTCGGGGACCCGCGTCAAAACCGCCGCATTTTCTGAAAACGGCGGCGGTCAAGTGGTCTACAACGGCGACCAGACCCAGACCCGCATTCCAGCCGGCGTGGAACGCACGGTGCAATACACCCGCGCCGGTACCGATGTGTTTCAGCGTGTGGTGCGCACTGACGGCAAGGCGGTGGGGTTTTTTGATGCGCTCGATCAAATGATCGCCGCCGTCGACAGCAGCAAAACGCCTGCCATCCAGCAAGGCAACTCGGACTTGGCACAAATGCACAACGCCCTGAGCCTGTCGCTGGCACAAACCGGATCGGACCAGAAAGTGGTGCAGTCTCAACTGGATGTGCTCGATGAAACCGCGCTGCGCCTCAAGAGCACCCTGTCGGACATCGAAGACCTGGACTACGCCGAAGCCGTGACCCGGATGAACAAGGAAATGATGGCGCTTGAGGCGGCCATGGGCAGCTTCTCGAAGATTTCGGGTCTGTCGCTGTTCGATTACATCCGCAGCTGACTCAAGTTCCTGCAGTCCGTGCCGAGTTAAATCCCGATGGCCACCTCCACCAACATCGTCAACACCTTGGGTGCCGGCTCGGGCATCGACATCAAGACACTGGCCCAGAACCTGGCCGATGCCGAAATTGCGCCCCGCAAAGACGCGATCAACGCCAAGATCAGCAAGACCGAGGCGAAGATCTCTGGCTACGGCTACATCAAGACCGCGCTGGCCGATCTGAAAGCGGCCTTCGCGCAGCTCGACGACGCTTCGGACTTTGCCTCCATCAAGCCCAGCAACACCCTGCCAGGCGTACTGGGGGTGACCACCACATCGACCGCACAGACAGGCAGCTACAGCATTGAAGTGAGCCAACTGGCGCGTGCCCAGCGCAGCGCGAGCAACGGCTTTGCCGCACGCGACACTCCGCTCAATGGTGGCAGCGCTTTCACGCTGAGCCTTTCGGTCAACGGCGGTACCGCACAAAACATCACGGTCAGCACCGACACCCCGGCCGGCGTGGTCAGCGCCATCAATGGCGCCAATCTGGGCATCAAAGCCCAGTTGCTGCAAACCGGCGATGCGCTGGCGCCCTACACCATCGTGGTGACGGGAGAGACAGGCGCTTCCAAAAGCTTCAGCCTGACGGCAAGCGGTAACCAGCTGAGTTTTGGGATCGCTTTGCAAACCGCCGCCGATGCGCAGTTCAAGGTCAACGGCCTGAGCATGACCCGCAGCAGCAACCAGGTCAACGACCTGATCGATGGCGTGACGCTGGACCTCTACACCACCACCAGCACACCGACCCGCCTGGACCTCAACCGCGAAACGGCCAGCATCAAGGACAAGATCAAAGGACTGGTGTCGGCCTACAACGATCTGGAAGTCACACTTAAGGAACTCGGGAACGCCAAAAGCACCATCAAAGACGGTGGTGGCTCATTGGTGGGTGACAGCATTTTGCAAAGCATCCGCACTCAGGTGCGCGCCTACCTCACCAACACTTCGTCCACCCCGGGCAGCACCATCACGGCCGCACGCGATGCCGGACTGAGCTTTGACCGCAACGGCCAGCTCACCTTGGATGAAGCCAAGCTGGACAAAGCGCTGCAGAACAACTTCGATGAAGTGGTCAAAACCTTCAGCGCGGGCACCAACAGCAAGAGCATCTACAGCACTGCGCCGTCGGGCATCGCCGGAGACGCCGTCATCAAGCTCGATCAGATGCTGAGATCCTCTGGCCTGATCGCCAACCAGACCGACAGCGCCAACAAGAAAATCGACACTTACAAGGCCGATCTGACCAAGCTGGACGAACGCCTGAGCCGGATTTTGGAACGCTACACCAGGCAATTCAGCGTCATGGAATCCATCGTCGGCAGCAACAACAGCCTCAAGACCAGCCTCAAGAGCAGCTTTGACGGCATGATGGCCAGTTACACCAACAAATGATTTTCCATATACGCCTGAATACTTAGGCATGACGCGGCAAAGATTTGCCGCTTTTTCTTGCTCACTCCCTCAAGTTGACACACTTGAGGCCGATACCTTTTCCGACAGCCCCCGTTTGACGTTCTGGCACAGGACGCGCGGGATGGTTTTAACCAGCAGGCCCACGAAAAGGACACACCATGAGCACCGAGATCACCAACGCGCTCGCCTCGCGCATGTCGCAGGGCGCAGACCGTGCCATGCCCACTGCAGCACAGCATGTCAAAGCCGCTGTGCCTGCGACAGATGTCAAAGTGCCACCAAAGGCCGAGATCCGTTACGACCCTGCAGAGATGCGCCGCAATCTGGAAGAAGCTGTTCAACGGCTGAACGAACAGATGAAGCAAAACGCCCGCAACCTCAACTTCAGCATTGACGAGTTGGCCAACCGCACGGTCATCACCGTCAAGAGCACCGAGACCGGCGAAGTGATTCGCCAGATCCCCAATGAAACGGTGCTCAAGGTGGCACACAACATCGAGCAACTCAAAGGCATGCTTCACAACGCGACCACCTGATCCGAAATATTTTTCGGACCCCTCTAAAGATCCATCGCAACACGTCGATTCATTCATCAACAGGAAATCACAAACGACTTTCTGTGAACAGGCAGGTCCTACTCCCTTCTGGTTCCTGCCGACCTTTTGAAACACCTCTTCAAGGAGTAAGACCATGTCCTCTGTGATCAACACCAACGTCAAGTCTCTCGTGGCTCAAAATGCCATGAACGTGAACAACCGCTCGCTCTCTTCGGCCATGGAGCAACTGTCCACGGGCAAGCGCATCAACAGCGCCAAGGACGATGCCGCCGGCCTGGCCATCAGCAACAAGATGACGGCCCAGATCCGCGGCCTGGACCAGGCTGT